>Ga0228670_1000181_pt1 | contig 40244 bp, 35 predicted proteins | sample 85DmetaG_FD_182785 | JGI IMG/M metagenome (GOLD analysis project Ga0228670, IMG submission 182785) | Seawater microbial communities from Monterey Bay, California, United States - 85D | ecosystem: Environmental > Aquatic > Marine > Coastal | place: USA: California | collected 2016-10-13
AGGTAGATACTCCAAAGCCGATAACGATGGCAATGCAAACAACATAGGCAACAATTTCTTCAAGTTCTGTGAGGTACATATTCGTTATCTTAGCACAAATTTAAAAAATGCAGCTTAAGATTTTCTCTCGATTCAATAGAAATTGGACGAGTTTTACCTTAGGGGTACTAATACTACTTTCCTCAACATTGGTTGCTCAACAAGCTTCTCAAACTTCAACAATTACATTACAAGAAGTTGCATTAGAAGCTCCAAAGCTGAAAACCTCAGGATTTTTAATTCCTTCTTCGGTCAGTACATTAAATGTAGCTGCTTTAAAAGGAGGCCAACAACAGCGATCACTCCAAGAATATTTAAGTGGAGTGCCGGGTCTATTTGCGCTGAATTCCAACAATTATGCTCAGGACTTAAGACTATCCGTCAGAGGCTTTGGTTCACGAGCGGCATTTGGAATACGAGGGGTAAAAATTATTGTGGACGGAATTCCAGAAACAACACCAGACGGTCAAGGTCAAGTAGACAACCTACCCTTAGGGTTGATCAACCGATTGGAAGTCTTAAGAGGTCCTTCGGCAAGTTTGTATGGGAATGCAGCAGGAGGGGTTTTGTATTTAAATACTCAAGACAGTTTGGAGGGAAAATCAATCCAATTCCGGACAAGTCTTGGATCTTACGCATACCAAAACCACCAAATTACCACTCAATTTAGAGGAAAGAAAACTACGGCTCTTTTTCATTTAAATAGGACAACCACAGCAGGGTTTCGAAATTTCAGTGGGTTAGAACAGCATGTGTTAAATGCCAAAATCAAACACAAAATAAATCCTCGCTCAGCTCTAAATTTTCAATTAAATTACACCAACAGCCCCAAAGCGGAAGATGCGGGAGGGTTAAAATTAGAGGAGACACAAACCGATTTTCGTCAGGCAAGACAGCGGAATTTGGATTACGATACCTTTGAGAAAATAGACCAGTTTAAAATTGGTCTGCGCTGGGATCAAAACTGGGGAACGCAATGGAATTTAGACAGTTACCTGTTTTACAGTTTTCGAGATTTTTATGGAAAACTTCCCTTTGAAAACGGGGGAATTGTTGATTTGTTTCGAAACTATTACGGCTTGGGCTCTAGTTTAACTTATGAAGAAACACAAAGTAAATTAAAACACAGATGGCAACTAGGTTTTGAAACCAATGCCCAACGTGACCAGCGAGATCGTTTTTTAAACCTTAAAGGGCTGCAGGGGAACAATGTATTTTCTCAATTAGAACGTTTTGGAAATTTGGGAGTATTCCTTTTGGATGACCTTCAATGGGAAAAACTTTTGTTAAGAACTGGACTTCGCTATGATTATCAAACTCTTGGAGCAGATACAGATGAAGAAATTCAAGAATACACGGTTCTAAATCCCAGTGTAGGGTTGAGTTACGCCATTGCAACTCAGCACCGACTATTTGCCCATTTTTCTACCAGTTTTGAGACACCTACCTTATCCGAGCTGTCCGCAAATCCTTCTGGAGGAACAGGCTTAAATTTAGATCTCAAGCCTTCTAAGGCCTTAAATTATGAGTTGGGATGGAAGATGAAAAGGACTTCAGGGCTCATAGAAGCAACTACTTTTTTTATTGAGACTTCTAACGAAATATTGCCTTACGAATTGGAGGATTTTCCAGGGCGGTCTTTTTATCGCAATACGGGAGCAACCAGACGCTACGGCTTGGAATTGGCTGCTGCTTATCAATGGAATCAATGGGCTTTTCAAGCCAGCGTGACACAAGCTCAATATCAATTTAATGGACTCAATTCAACGGATGATTTAAAAGGGAAAAGCCTCCCAGGGATTCCGAACAGTCAATTTTTTTTCCAATTAAAACACAGCTCAAAAACGAATTGGCAAGGGACACTTTCTCTAGAACATGTGGGAGCGATCTTTGCCAACAATAGTAACAGTGTAGAAATTAAGGACTACCAAAAAATGCGCATTCAAGGACAAAAAACTCTTAACCTAGCCTGGGGATCACTCGATTTTTTTGGAGGAGTGAACAACCTACTCAATATCGTTTACTACGATAACATACGATTGAATGCATTTGGAGGGCGATTTTACGAATCTGCTCCGGGGCGAAACTTCTATTTGGGACTGAGTCTCGGGTTGTAATGCTATTCAGCAGCTGTTTTCAAATAAAAGCGTCCGTTCCAGTTATGTGCTTTATTTAACCAGATGTACCACCCCTTCCATAAATGAATCGGCATAGTAATCTCGATTGGGATCACGACCGATGTAACTCATAAACGCACTTTCTTTGCTATGTCCCGTCATTTGCATCAATACAGGAGTTGGAATTTTTCCAAAAAAGTTGGTTACAAAAGAACGCCGTAAGTCATGGGAAGAAATAACCTTGTATTTTGGAAAAACGCCCATTTCTTTACGTTGTGTTTTTGGATTGAATTTAAAACTGCTGACGTGCTGATTTAGTCCAGCGGCTTCAAGGGCTCGTTTTAAGTACAAATTAAACCGTTGCGGGGTGAGTTTTTTGGGGAACTGATGGCGTAAAATTTGAATTGCTCTGGCATCAATCACTCCTACAGTAATCTTCTTTGCGGTCTTTTTGTACTAAAGAATACTTGAGTAAAAAATCGTTTTTAGTACTTTTAACCAATGGTACAATTTTACGCTACTTTTCTAATTCTTTTTTGCAGTACACTCCTTTCTGCACAACGCATTAGTGAACGAAAACTAGCACGAGAAATTAAAAACATCCCCCAATTAGCTCATGCTTTTGTAGGAGTTCATATTGAGCCTGTTTATGACAATAAGGTGAGCGCTCAATTAAATGAAGATCGTTACATGACTCCCGCATCCAATACAAAACTCCTCACCTTTCTGGGTGCTGTTCAAACATTTTCAAAACTACCTGCGCTTGAGTTCGCCATTGAAAATAACCGTCTCGCTCATTTTAGATCTACCGCTTACCCGCTGTTGCTCCATCCGTTTTATCCAGACAGTCTTCTTTTTCGATTTTTTAAAGATCGTTCTGTTTGGAAATACCATGTTTCCAAAACAGCGCCAACACCTCAAGGACCCGGATGGTCTTGGGACGATTACAATTATTACTTTGCCGCCTCTAGAAGTGTATTTCCTATTTATGGCAACAGCGTCACTGCTTTTAAAAAAGATGCGACCCTCAATCTTATTCCCTTGTTTCCTCTTCAAAAAGATTCAATACAAACAAAATTTGAAAGGATGCGCCAGTCCAATACGTTTTCATTCAACCCTCAAAATTGGTCCACAGAAGATACTCTAAACAGACCTTTTATCCCCTCAGATTCGTTATTTGTAAAGCTCTTGTCTGATGCTACTATGAGTGATATTTCTTTTGCCTCTCAACCCAACGATTCGCTACCTTGGCAAACTCTTTACACTGAAAATGAAACCTCACTTTACAAAGGATTGTTGCAGGATAGTGACAACGGAATAGCCGAAGCCCTGTTGTTGATGATTGCGAATCACCATAGAGGTATCTTTTCACCAGAAATTGCCATCGAACTTTTAAAAGCTCGTTGGGAAAATTGGCTTCCCGACCCATTGGAATGGGTAGACGGTTCCGGTGTTTCTCGATACAACATGCTTACCCCAAGAACTTTGGTCGCTGTTCTCAAGCAAACGGAAAAACACGTAAGCTGGGAGACCCTCCAAATCCTTTTTCCTAAAAGTGGCTCTTTGGGAACCTTGAAATCCTACACTCAACTAAAAGATGTTTATGCTAAAACAGGAACCCTACGCCATAATCACAATCTTTCGGGTTATTGGGAAAGTTCTAAAGGAAATCGATATGCTTTTTCAATTATGGTAAATCACTTCACCGCTCCAACAGCTGAAATACGCAAAGGAATCAGCACACTCCTGAACCGAATTCAAAAGAAATTAAAATAATCCTTTTGGACTTAAAAAATTAATTGGCTTGCAACCTCTTTGCCGTTTCTTCTGTAGCATCCAATACACGTAAAAGGTTACCACTCCAGATTTTTCCAATCTCTTCTTCAGTGTAACCTCTTTTAACTAATTCTAGGGTTATATTAAACGTTTCGGAGGCATCTTGCCATCCTTCAATTCCTCCTCCGCCATCAAAATCAGAGCTGATCCCGACATGGTCAATACCGATTTTATTTTTTACGTAATCAATATGGTCAACATAGTCACTTACATTTACAGGGGGGTATTTTGTTTTTGCTTCAGCCAAATCCTCAGCAGCAGCCGTTACAATTTTTGAAAACAGATTATCGTATTCCGCGCGTTCTTTCTCTTTTAGTTGCCTTCGTTCAGAAGAACTTAAATACCGTATTCCTAATTTATTTGCCGTTATCCGATAGACCGAATCTACTGCTGACAGATATTTTTTATGTTTTTCCTTATTTACAAATAATGCTAGAGCGACTGTTTGAACTACGCCTCCATTCTTTTGGATCCACTCCAATTGCTCATCATCTAAATTTCGAGGATGGTCTGACAAGGCTCGTGCTCCAGAGTGGGAAGCTACCACGGGGGCTTTTGTTTGTTCAATGGTTTGACGAATAGACTCTTTAGAAGGATGAGAAAGATCTACCATGATGCCGTAATAATTCATGGAGTCAATAACTTTTTTCCCTAATTCACTAAGACCTCGGTGTTTTGCCGTATTGTCAAATTCTCCCGTATTGGAATCTGAAAATTGGTTATGACCGTTGTGCGCCAGTGACATGTAACGCGCTCCTAGATCGTAATATCGTTTTACTTCTGTTAAGTCTTCTCCTAGTGGGTAGGCATTTTCCACACCAATCATGGCCACTTTTTTCCCAATTTTACGAAGGCTGTCTACATCAGCACTGGATTTTGCAAGCCCTATTTTATGGGAGCCGTACTCATTTACCAAACGGTGAATCGCATCAAATTTTGATTGAGCATTGGCGGCAGCCTTTTCATATCCTTCCTCAGTTAAATCTCCCTGACCCGTGTAAACAATAAACCAAGCTACATCCAGCCCTCCTTTTTCCATTTTCGGTAGGTTTACTTGAGTATCTGTGTCTTGGGTGTAATTTAGACTGTCGCTAAAGTTTTTTACATCAATGTCATCATGGGTGTCCAGGGTTACTGATTTCAAATGGATCATCTGTGCTTTTTGTAGCAATTGAGTGTTTGTGTTCTCTCTTTTTTCTTGACAACCCAAAAGAATCATCACTGAGAATAGCAAGGCGATTTTTTTCATAAAATTGGTTTTGTTTAAAATTAAGCATTAAAAAAACAGAAAACTACTTCCCAAATGAGGTCTTTTCCTTTCTTTTGTGAATAACTTCGTTTTTTGTTTCCAATATTAAATTGTTAATAACCAACAGGTTATGTTTAATTTTTACAATCATTCCGTTTTTTTTAACAAATAATTCACTTTGGCACGAAACTTGCAACTTATCCTCTGTGCACTAATGCACACAAACATTTTTAATTAATTAAATTTTTATCAAATGAAAAAAGGTTTATTATCAATTCTGGCAGGAGCACTACTTGTAGTGGGATGTCAGGATTATGACACTCAATTTGACAAACTTGAAGCTGATATCGCTGCATTAACGACTACCGTTTCTGGTTTGGCTCAGGTTCAGAGTCAACTTACTAGCCTATCGGGTACGGTTGAATCATTAGCTAGCACTGTAAACGGTTTAGGTGATCAAATTGACACTGCTGTTGCAGACGGTCTTTCAGAAATCCAAGAGGATATTACTGCGATCGAAACTGCTGTAGCTGATGTTGCATCTTCTGAAGAAGTTGCTTCATTGCAAGATGCAGTTGATGGTTCTCAAGAAGACTTAGATAAGTTACTTGCAGCTTCTTCTGTATTCACTGGAAAAGTTACTGTTAATTCAGTATCTACACTTGAAGCTTTCTACAACATGAAAGCGTCTTTAGCTATTGTTAACGGTAGTGTAGATATTGACATGGACGCTGAAATGGACGCTGTTAAAGCACAAGAATTAATTGACGCAATCCAAACAGTTACTGGAAGCTTTGATTACGCTGCAGCTACATCTTCAATTGCTGAAATGACTTTCAACAATTTAAGCGGTGTACAATCATTAACTTTAAAGCAAGCAGGAAGCTACAAAGCACAAACTTTAAAATCTGCTACTGTTATCACACTTAACGATGCTTTTGAAAGCAAAGTAACTAATATTGACTTTAGAGCTTTGACATCTGTTACTAAGTTTGTTACTGGTTCTACAGATAATACAATTGATTTTGGCCAGGCTACAGAAGTACATTTAACTGTATTACCAAGATACAACCCTGGTACTTTAACTATTAATATGGATGAAGGTGGAGCATTACCAATTTCTGCTCTTGATGATGTTGATTCAAACGGTGACCAAGCTGATCTTACATTAGACATTACTGGTCCTGCAGCTATTACTTTAACTAAAATTACAGATGGTGCGATCACTCTTACTGATGTTAAAACAGCTTCTGTAACTGATTTCACAGGACAACTTACTATTAAAGGTGGAGTTGAAACGTTAACTGTTGTTGATGGTGTTAAAGTAAGTGTTGTTTCTGCGACTGACCTTGTTACTGCTAGTATCGATCTTAAATTAGATGATGATACAGCTTTAACTACTGCTCAAGTAACAGCATTAGATTATGGTTCCAATGGGGATTTAGATTTTACAGGATTAACAGATCTAACTGATTTAACTATTTCTGGTCAGGTTAATGACATTACGCTTGATGGAAACAGTAACCTTGAAACTGTAGTTATCACAGCTAAAGCTGACGATCTTATAATTACAGGAGCAGGCGATTTAACATCTGTTACTGTTACAGGGGCTGAGTTTAATGATATTACTATCACTAATAATACTGATCTTGAAGCTTTAACATTAGACCACACGACTCGTTTGACTAAAACAGGTACTGCTGCAACTGCTGTTGAGAAAGGTGCTTCTTTAACTGTAACAGGAAACTCTAAACTTGCTAGTTTAGTTTCAAGTGCAGATCATATTGACGCCCTTACAATTCAAAACAATGCAAAGCTTGCTTCTGTAGACTTTACAGGTCTTAAAGATGGAGGTACTAGTACAACTGCTACTGTTCTAATTGGAGGAGCGGCTGCAACTAAGAATAATCTTTCAGCTACTCTTATTACAGACTCTTATGATGTTGCTCCTGCCACTTTAGATACGGGAATAATTACTAATGAATCTGGAATAAAAACTCTTCAAACTTATCTTGATGTAGTAGTTGCTAAGCCAAGTACTTCAGGAGTAAAAGTTTTTCTTGACTCTGCAGATTCGCACATTGCAAAAGGAGCTACTACTGCCACTGATGTTGAAACAACTTCTTTAGTGATTGGAGCTTCTGTTGCTACAACTGCAAAATTAGCTGTTGTAAATGTGGATATATCTAATGCTGTTGCTGCACCTGCTGCAATTGCTGCTGTAAACGCTATATATATTCCAAACTCAGCAGGAGGCGCAATTGCCATTACAGCTAAGAACGTTTCAAAAAACATAACACCAAGTGCTAATGCACGTATTGAGGCTGCTGCATATATTACAGATAATGCGGCTACACATACTGCTGACGGTATTACAGCAACTTATGTTGGTGCTGGTGCCGCTGTTAATGGAGGCACTGGTTCTAACACATTTAGAATACAAGCTGCTGAAGCTGATGCAATGACAGTTGCTTATGGTGAAAGTATTAAAATTGGTATTGGTACTTCTATTGTAACTATCCCGATTACAGATACAGATACTACTTTAGCAGGTGTACAGATTTCAGGTGTGACTGTAACATTTGATGTTAACTCTGCTGTTGCAGGAACTCAAACTTCAGTTAATCCTGTAGATACTGCTTATTCTGCAACAGGAAGTGGTACAGCTTATGTAACATCAATGACAGAGCTTAACAATGCTTTAGTAGCTTATTTAACTGAAGCAGACTGGTCAGTTGCTGATCATGACGATCGTCAAGATACAGCTGCTGGTTACGACTTAGGAAGATGGACTGCTACTGCAAATTCTACAACTGATTTAGATTTAGATATTTCTGTTGATGGTGTAGGAAGCAAAGCTTTAACTGGTGCTATTACATCAGAACACGTTGAAGCGACTGGAGCAACAGAAATTACTATTAATTCTTATAAAGATAACACTACTACAGCAGCTACTATTGTTGAGCCTGCTGGGGTATTATTAAGATTTGCTTCTGTTAACGCTGGTACTGCTTATGATTTTGCTGTTTCTGCTACTGGTGGAACTAGTACATCTCCAACACTAATTAATTCTCTTATTGTAAGAGATGGAGCTGACGGAAAAATGTATGGTGGTGCTTTGTCTGCTGATAAAGCAGAATATGATAATTATAGAATGGATGCTGCTGAAGGTGGAGCTACTACTATTGAATATGCTGATGACAGTGCTACTGCAATCGAGCAAAGAAGAGCGGTAGATGACTATGAAGCTGCAGACTACATGTATCCTGTTAATGCTGGAGACGCAACTACAAATACAGCTGCAACTACAGATAGAACAGGTTGGTTATAATATTTAATTAACACATGTTTAAAATTAAACCCTCCCATTATAGGAGGGTTTTTTTATTTTAGCTAGATGAATTTATTTAACAATCTGAGGATATTTTTTATTTTAAGTATCTTGTCAATTGCCTTATTTCCCTATTTTGGTGTAATCGACCCAATCGCCTCCCAATGGTTTATTCTTAATATAATCAATAGCCTAGGTTTAGTATTTATTTTCTATGGGATAAATTCCAATCACATAAAACCAAAGTACTTTTTATTTAAAAGCAAAACATTTATTTTTTATGGACTTTATATACTTCTAGCACTAATATCTATTTTATATAGTATGAATGCTAATGAGGCTATAGTTGAGTTTTCTAGATACTATAACACCTTCTCCTCGTTTATTCTACTATATTTATTACTAGATTGGGAAAAAGACAAAAAAATTGTAATTCGATGGATTACCTTTATTGCTTTTCTAGAAATATTTTTTGTTTTACATCCTTTTTTTGAGGATGGTCTAGCTAATGAGTTCAATTTCACTAGGTCACAAAGGTACAATGGACTTGCAGCTAATATTAATATTACTGCCTTTTCATTGTTATTAAAATTACCTATTTTATTTTATTCAACGATAATATTCAATTCTCGAATATTTAAAATATTGATTCATGTTTTAACCTTTGGCATAATTTTATGTTTAATTATATTAAAATCTAGGGCTTCATTTATATCCTTATTTTTAATAATATCATTATTAATTATTTTTTATTTTTTAAATAGAAAAAATATAATTTTCTTAAGGTTAAGTATAAAGTCTCTGCTGATTTTCTGTTTACTTCTATCAGCAGAAGCCTATATTAATTCTTCTAACAATTCATTTGAAAGGATTGGATCGATAACTAATAGTTCATTGGAGGATGAATCAATTAATCAAAGATTAAATTACTATAGATCAGCTTTAATTCAGTTTAAAGAAAAACCTTTTGGAGAAGGATTGGGAAATTGGAAGATTAAATCAATAAAGTTAAATAAAGATATTATTGATGATTATATCGTTCCGTATCATATGCACAATGACTTTCTTCAAAATTTGGCTGAATTAGGGATAATAGGTTTTATTCTTTATGGATTAATTTTTCTAACCCTACTATTTAAATTATTAAAAAGTCTTTTCTGGGATCAGACAAATTCAAAACTTGATTATTTTTTATTATTGGGCCTTGTTGTTTATCTAGTAGATGCTTCTTTAAACTTTCCTATGGCAAGACCAATGATTCAAGTATACATGATTCTTTTTTTCACGATGATACTAAGGGATATTAACAATAACTATTCTGAAAGTAAGTCATCTAATAAAATTTTAATTTCAATTCTAGCTGTAGGAACGTTTCTAACGCTTTTTGTTAACTATCAAAGCTATTTCACTTACAAAAGACAAATTCCACTTATGGCGGATTTCAACTTTGGAAAGTATACAATTGATATTAAAGAATATGAAAAGATTGATTTTAAATGGCCAAACCTTTCTGTGACAACAATACCATTAAATGCAATGATAGCAAGATATTATGAAAAGGAAAATCAGTACGATAAAGCGATAAATTTATTGCATAAGACTAAACACTTAAACCCTTATTTAGGATGGAACGACGCTATAATTGCTGCATCATATTTCAATCAAAAAAAATATGATAGTGCGATTTTCTACAGTGAAAAGGCTTATAGAAAAATACCAAATAATAATCTTCACATTAGACTGATGCTTGCTGCGGCTACAGAAGATAAAAATGAAAAATTATTGGATAGTGTTTTTTTGAATTCTAGTAATAGAATAAAAAAAGATCCAGAAATTTGGCATAGATATCTGAATTTAAAATCAGGATTTAATAAAGTTGGGGATAGTGCTATTTCAGAAATAGCAAGAGAAGCTGTTGAAAGATTCCCAACAAGTAAAAAGCTAATCCAATTATATAAAAACATTAAAATTGGTCAAGAGAGAGTTAATTTAGCAATTAATGAGTCCAAAAAAGCAAAAGCAAATTATTTAGAACAGAAATATGATCTAGCTGAAGAGCAGTATTTAAAGGCATATGAATTTGATCCTTTAGAGTATAGTTATTTAGAAAGTTTAGTGGGCATGAATGTTTTTATTGAAAAATATGAAAAGGCATTAGATTATTATTTAATTTTTAAAGAAAGCCACAAAACCTTTGATGGGAAAATTGAATATTTATCTGCTTTAGCATATGAGAATCTTAACCAAAGTAGAATGGCTTGTGAAAACTTTAAAATTTCTTTTAGAAAAGGTTATAAAGCCGCAAGAGAAAAATTAAAAAATTGCAATTAATAATATTAAAATAGATGCTAAGAGAATTATTAAATCAACTAACCAGGTATATTTTATTTTTCCTAACAATGCATGATGAATATGCTTTTTATCAGCAATAAAAGGTGACTTCCCTTCTTTTATACGTAACGTAAATACACGCAATAAATCAACTAAAGGATAAAGAACAACTAAAACTGCAAAAAGAGTTTTATTCATTGTCCATTGCGGATTGAAATGATACTGATTTCCTAAAACATAAAAAAGATATACCGCCACAGCGGATCCTAGTAACATGGAACCTCCATCTCCAATAAAGACTTTGCGTTTCTTTTTAAAATTGAAATAGTAAAGCGGAAGCATACTACTTATCAAAAGGAACCCCATCGGGGCTAAATCCGAAAAGCCTTCACTAAAAAACTCAATTAAGAGAATAGCTTTGATTACCTCCGTTATTGCAAGGCCATCGATTCCGTCAATAAAGTTGACGGCATTTACCACAACCAAAAATACAAACACAGTAGATAGCTGTGCAAGCATCCAAGGCACCTCATAAAGCCCAAAAAGACCGTGGTAGTTTGTAATCAGATAACCTTGATCAATTAAAATTTTAGCAACAATGATTTGAAGTAAAAATTTTAACTTAAAATCTGCATTGTAAAAATCGTCGTAAACCCCAATAAGGAACATTATTCCAAAAGGGATAAATAATGAATAGTCAAAAAGATCAATGTTTTGAAAGTAAAAAAATAGTGAAATAAAGAGAAGTGTAGTAAAAACTCCGATCCCACCTGTACGGGTGGCCAGAGTTTTATGAGAGCTCCTGTGGTTAAAGTTATCGAACTTTTTAAAACGAATAAAAACTTTTTGAATACCGAAATGAAGCAGAAAACTTAGGACTAGAGCTGTAATTGTAATAGGAGCATTCATAAGTCAAAGATAAAACTTACTTTTCATAGTTTTTTAAAAATAGTACTTTAGTAGAAATTTATCGATAAAATGCCAAAAACAAGCCCCCCAACATTCCACTCCATCAGCTTAGTAGCACCTCTTATGTTAATCCTTTACTTATGCATAGGATTTGTTCCCAATTGGCAGGCCGTTGATAAGATCGCTCCTCAGTGGCTTATTATGAGTGGTCTTAATTTATTGAGCTTACTTTATTTCATAACAAATAGAAAAACATTAAACACAACATTGACGCTAAGCTTAAAAGCGACTTTGACACTGACATACATAGGGTTCATACTCTGGGCAATGGGATCTATTCTTTATGCGATTAACCCTACAGAAGTATTTGTAAATATTAGTCGGCAGCTTAATGTATTCATTATGTATTTGTCCATGGGAATTTTGTTGTTTTCAATGAAAAATAAAGCACAATTTCTTTCCCTATTGATTACAGCAATTTTAGGGATTGAAATTTATGCAGTCTTTAATGATGCTTTAGAAATGATAAATACAACTGGCTCCATACAGTCGGGAACCCTAAAAGGAGTAACAGCGAACCGAAATATTACTGCATTTTCTTTGGCAATTAAAATTCCTTTTGTGCTGTTTTTAATTCATTTAATAAAGAGAGTTTGGATTAAAATTACATTGACCGTAATTGTTGCCATGACATTGATTGGGCTTTCTATGATACAATCCAGAGCCTCTTTTATTGCTGTAGGATTTACGGTCGTAGCTTATGTAGCTATGCATGTGTTTCTCTATTTAAGGGAGAATAAAAAAATTACGCAACTCCTTCAGATAGGATATGTTGTAGTCCCACTTATTTTGGCAATTCTTATCAACCAAATGGTACTTTCTGATAAAGGAGCAGATGCCATTTCAAGGGCAGCAACCATTTCAGTGAGCACTAACGATGGTTCTGTAAATCAACGGTTACGCTATTATGAAGATGTACTCACCCATTTATCCTCAAATCCTATTTTTGGTGTGGGACTCGGAAACTGGAAACTAAAGTCTATCGATTACGACTCCAAAGACATAAGTGGCTATGTAGTTCCTTATCATGCTCACAGTGACTTTATTCAGCTGGGTGCTGAACTGGGAATTGTTGGGTTTGTATTGTATTTGGGAATTTTTTTGTGGGCAATTTATTATGTCTACATTTTGTTACGGTATTCAGATTTAGGGCTTAATGACAAGGTCTTTCTGTTTTTATTGTTGACAGCTCTAGGGGTTTACAGTGTAGATGCTAATTTAAACTTTCCTATTGCTCGTCCTCAGGTATTGGTAGTATGGACGGTGATCATGGCACTCATAACGGTTTACTATCAAAATATTCGTAATCAAACCTTAAAAATTAAGCCGAGTAAGCAAATCAATACCGCTTTTTTAGCGGTAGCAATTTTATTGGTTTTGCCGAGCATCTATGTTAGCAACAAAGTGTATGAGTCGCATAAGGGACAAATGTACCTTCTCCAAGATTTTAATTCTAATCAGTACAGTCTTCCTTTGAATCGGGTTGATAACGTTGTTCCAGACATTCCCAACATTACGGTGACTACCATTCCAATTAATTCTGTAAAAGCACGCTACTATGTAAATGCAAAAAAGTATGATAAGGCGATGGCATTGGTCGAGAAGGGAACTAAAGCAAACCCTTATCTGTTTTATTCAGAACTCTTAAAAAGTCAAATATTCCAAGCACAAGGTAAAATGGATAGTGCAAAGGTGTATGCACGGAAAGCATTTTTTGGCTTGCCAAATAATGCTTTACATTCTTCACATTACATTAATTTGATCAATCAAACGCGCGACAAAGAAGCTTTGGAAGAAGTATTCGAATTACTGACGGCTAAAAATGACTTCGCCAGTTGGAAAAACTACCTTATTGTAGCCAGAGCTATTGGTACAGACAGGGATTCTGTTTTAATTTCAAGAGCAGAAAAAGCAGGCGAAGTTTTTCCAGGAAATACAGAAATTAAAAGTTTGGCAACACTGATAAAATTAGGACAACAACGAATCAATCAGGCTAGTATTTTTTCTAACTCTGGACTGCAGTATTTTAATGCGGGAGATTACAAAAATGCAGCCACCCAATTTACCATTGCTTTGGAAAATAATCCCTATGAATATTCCTATTTCGAAAATGCAGCAACCTCTAATTATTTAATTGGAAACTTTGAAGCTGCAATTTCTCAAATTGATCAAGTAATCAATAACATGAATCCAAATAATGGTAAATGTGAGTTTATTAAAGCGATCATTTTTATCCGAATGGGAGATCCTATTGGTGCTTGTCCCTTTTTAGAAGTTGCTATTGATAAAGGGTATGCGCAAGCGCAAGTCTCTTTTGATCAATATTGTAAGATAAACTAAAAAATAGAGACTAGGGTTGATTCATTAAATACAAAGAATCGTAGTAAGCATGCTTGTTCCGATCGTTCTTCACAAAACAGCATCTTTTTTTTGTTTAAAAATAGGTTTGAAAATTACAATTTAATAAGTACTTTTGTTACTTGATATTAATTAATTAAAAATGTTTGTGTCATCAATTGTTCGTTTTGCCAGAAATTTATGCTAAATAAAAGTTTAAAATTAGCAGTTGATGAAGCTCCCAGGTCATGAAATGGTTTGTTCTCTACACAAGACCTCAATATGAGATCAAAGTTGCTGAAGCACTTCAAGGGCTTGGTATTAGAGCCTATTGTCCCGTTTACACTCAGCTTAAACAATATTCGGATAGAAAGAAGAAAGTGGAAAAACCCTTATTGAAGTCTTATGTATTGGTCAAAATTGCAGATCGAGATCGAGAACAGGTTTTTGCCATACCGGGTGTTGTACGTTATGTGTTTTGGTTGGGAAAACCCGCCGTTGTCCGTGAGGAAGAAATTGAGCTGATGAAAAACAATTTAGGCGGAATTTATGAAAGTATTTGCGTTGAGCAATTGCAAAAAGGAGCAGTATACACGATTCCTGAAGGGCCTTTTAAAGGACAGCAGGGAAAAGTAGTTACTCTGTTGAAAAATAGAATAAAATTAGAATTACCCAGTCTGGGCGTTTTGGTGACTCTTAAAACGGCATAAACTGGGATAACATACAAAGGTTTTGCTTGTTTGTTCTGTGGGACAGACAGGGCGGAGCCGTTCAAAAAAACCACTAAAAAAATCAAATGTTAGAAGAGCTGATTACTTCTAAAACAAGACTTCGACTACTGATTAAGTTTTTTATTTCACAAGCCAATACAGGCTATCTCAACGGATTAGCAAATGAAATGGGAGAGTCTACAAATGCCATTCGAAAAGAACTCAACCATCTTCAAGGGGCGGGTTATTTAGAAAAAGTAAAAGTGGATAACAAAGTAGAGTACAAGGCCAATACAAAACACCCACTTTTTGAAGTTATGCAAAAAGTAGTTTTTAAGCACCTCGGCTTAGAAGATGTTGTTGAAACTGTACTAGAGCGTATGGGAGATGTGGATCAAATTATTCTTGTAGGAGACTATGCCAAAGGAAATGATTCCGGATTGATCGAAGTTTTTTTAATCGGTCAAGACCTAAACATGCAATACATTGCCCAGCTAGAAGAAAAAATAGAGGATTTAATTGGGAGAAAGGTAAGTTTTTATTTGGCCTCTAAATTTTTATCCGATAGAGAACATATTGTATTATTTAACTCAAAAGATAAATGATATCCATAGAAAGTGAAGAGCGCCCTTGGGGTCGGTTTTTTGTATTACATGACGAACCCACTTATAAATTGAAACGTATTGAAGTAGATTCAGGAGGAAGGCTGTCTTATCAATACCATCATAAGCGATCTGAAGCTTGGACGATAGTTGAAGGAGTTGGGACGATTACTTTAGACGGTGAAGTAAAAGAGTACACTGCAGGACAGACCGTTCTGATCCCTCAAGGGGTAAAGCACCGGATTGAAAATAAAACATCAGAAAAGGTTGTTTTTATTGAAGTACAAACAGGGACTTACTTTGGGGAAGATGATATCGTTCGAATTCAAGACGACTACAATAGAACTTAAATGAGCAAACCAAAAGCGATTATTGTATCGGGATATTTTAACCCCCTTCATAAGGGACACTTAGAGCTTTTTGAAAAAGCAAAGGAAAGTGGGGATCAGTTGTGGGTTATTGTAAATAGTGATTTTCAGCGTGCTTTAAAGGGAAGTAAAGAATTCATGGACGAGAATGAGCGCCTTATTATTGTTAGGGCGATAGGGATGGTAGACAAAGCCCTTATCTCAATGGATAAGGATAAAACTCAAAGTGATACCCTAGCTTACCTAGCTGATAAATATTCAATTGATTACGAGCTTTATTTTGCTAATGGAGGCGATCAGAATAACGCCTCAATACCCGAGGTTCCTGTGTGCAGAGAAAAAGGAATTGGGCTTTTAGAGGGGTTAGGGGATAAAATTCAATCTTCCTCTTGGCTTTTAAAAAAACGAGATGGAAGTTAAAAATATTTGCTGCATAGGTGCAGGCTATGTAGGAGGCCCCACTATGGCTGTTATTGCACTTAAATGTCCGAACGTTAAGGTAACTGTTGTAGATGCAAATCCCGAAAAGATTAAAGCTTGGAACGGTCCTTTGGATAAGCTCCCAGTTTATGAACCTGGATTGCCTGAGGTAGTAGAAGAGGCACGAGGCAGAAACTTGTTTTTCTCTGATGATATCGCTGGAAATATTGAGAAAGCTGAAATGATCTTTATGGCAGTGAACACCCCTACAAAAACTGAAGGAGAAGGAGCTGGTATGGCTGCAGATCTACGATACATTGAGGCCTGTGCTCGAGATATCGCCAAATATTCCAAATCTGATAAAATAGTAGTTGAGAAATCAACACTTCCTGTTCGTACTGCAGAAAAGATTAAAGAGATTTTATTAGAAAACAGTAATAATATCCATTTTGAAATATTATCAAACCCTGAGTTTTTAGCTGAAGGTACCGCTATTCAAGATCTATTTAAATCCGACCGGGTTTTAATTGGTGGTGATGAGTCCAAGTCAGGACAAAAAGCGGTAAAAGCACTAATCGATATCTACGCAAATTGGATACCCAAAGAGAAAATCTTAACCACGAATGTTTGGTCTTCTGAACTTGCTAAACTCGCTTCAAATGCCATGCTTGCCCAGCGGATTTCATCTGTAAATAGTCTATCTGCACTTTGTGAAAAAACAGGAGCCAATATTGATGAGCTTTCAAAAGCTATTGGGATGGATCACCGAATAGGACCACACTTTTTAAAAGCCTCAGTTGGTTTTGGGGGAAGTTGTTTTCAAAAGGATATCCTTAATTTAGTTTATCTCTGTAAGTATTATGGTTTAGATGAGGTTGCTGAGTACTGGCATCAGGTAGTTAAAATAAATGATTATCAAAAAAATTGTTTTGCTCAAAAAATAATTGATCATTTTGGTGGAAATTTAACTGGGAAAAAAATTGCCGTTTTGGGATGGGCATTTAAAGCCAATACGAATGACTCAAGGGAATCTGCTGCTATTTATGTTGCTGAAAAACTCTATAAAGCTGGGGCGACTCTTGAGATTTATGATCCGATGGTAAGTATGGATTCTATCTACAGAGATATTAATTTTTATTGGAATAGCAGTCTTGAAATCAGTCAGAATAGAATTAAAGTTTTGAATAAACCTTCAAATTTTGAAGAAATTGATGCAACTGCCATACTTACTGAATGGGATGAATTTAAAAACTTTGATTATGGAAATTCATGTTTATTTGATGGAAGAAATTTATTAGAAAAGTCAATTATTAATTATTATAGACTATAAAACATGAAAGGTATAATTTGTGTTGGAATTTAAAACTCCTCTAAATAGTTGATTATTAATTAGTTGTTTTTTTAATGACTTACTTTTCTTTTCCTAATTAAAAGCAAATACTAAAAAAACTTGATAAATAGTTTGGTTTTTTAGTTAGTATCAAGTACTTTTGATACTCATTAATGCTTAAAATTTCATTTGATAAAAGTTTAATCCCCCTTAGTGAATTGGTTTTACCGTTTGTTTTAAGGGGGTTTTATTTATAAAAAGCATGGAAAAAAAGTGGTTTGTTGTCTTTACCCGTCCCCAACAGGAGCTTAAAGTAGCTACCCAGCTCTCCGCTTTAGGAATAACAAACTACTGCCCAACAATCACTCTTATAAAACAATATTCCGACAGAAAGAAAAAAGTAACTAAACCCCTTCTTTCTTCTTATGTTATGGTTGAGTTGGAAGAGAAAGAGCGTAATAAAGTTTTTGCCTGTAATGGAATTGTACGCTATTTGTTTTTTCTTGGAAAACCTGCCGTTGTTCCTGCCAACCAGATTAATCTCATGCAGGATCACCTAAACGGGGTCTATAACGATTTTAAAGTAACTACACTAGGTGTGGGAGATTCCCATACAATTACCCAGGGTCCTTTTTCAGGGGTTTCTGGAAGGGTAATTGAAACAGACAATATAAAAGTTAAATTAGAGCTCGCCTCTTTAGGGATGCGAATTACTCTTAAAAAACAGGCAGCTTAAGAGTTAACTTTTTAAATTTTTATGAAAAATATACCTTTGCCCAATTGGGACAGATGCGGCGGAGCCGTCCAAAAAAACCAAATATTCAAATTATGCTAGGTGAGCTCATCACTTCAAAAACGCGCCTTCGATTATTACTTAAATTTTTTATCTCCCAAGCCAATCGTGGATATTTAAACGGGCTTGCCACTGAGATGGGGGAATCTACTAATGCTATCCGTAAAGAGCTAAACCATCTTCAAGGCGCTGGCTATCTAGAAAAAGTAAAAGTTGATAATAAAGTAGAGTACAAGGCAAATATCAAACACCCGCTTTTTGAAGTGATGCAAAAAGTAGTTTTTAAGCACCTTGGTCTAGAGGATGTGGTTGAGACTGTACTAGAGCGGATGGGAGATGTGGATCAGATTATACTTGTGGGGGATTACGCTAAAGGGAATGACTCTGGACTTATAGAAGTTTTTCTAATTGGACAGGCACTTAACATGGATTATATAGCCCAATTAGAAAATAAAATCGAAGATCTAATCGGACGAAAAGTGAGTTTTTACTTGGCTTCTAAGTTTTTAGCAGACCGCGAACATATTGTACTATTTAATTCTAAAGACAAATGATATCTATAGAAAGCGAAGAGCGTCCATGGGGACGATTTTTTGTTTTGCATGATGAGCCCAATTATAAGCTTAAGCGAATAGAGGTGGATCCAGGAGGAAGACTCTCCTATCAGTACCATCATAAACGTTCTGAGGCATGGACGATTGTGGAAGGTACTGGGGTAATAACTCTTGATGGTGATGTCAAGGATTACTCAAAAGGAGAAACGGTTCTTATTCCCCAAGGGGTAAAACACCGCATTGAAAATAAAGGACAAGAAAAAGTTGTCTTTATTGAGGTGCAAACAGGGACATACTTTGGAGAAGACGATATAGTGCGTATTGTAGACGATTATAATAGAGCCTAGATGAGTAAACCAAAAGCTATTATTGTCTCTGGTTATTTTAACCCTTTACATAAGGGACATTTGGAGCTTTTTGAAAAAGCAAAAACTGCTGGAGATCAGCTTTGGGTTATCGTAAATAGTGATTTGCAAAGAGAGCTTAAAGGGAGTAAGGAATTTATGGACGAGAATGAGCGGCTTACTATTGTTAGTGCCATAAAGTACGTAGATAAAGCCCTTATTTCTGTAGATCAGGATAAAACCCAGTGTGCAACCTTGGCCCATTTGGCAGATAGTTACAATAAAGACTTTGATTTGTTTTTTGCCAATGGTGGCGATCAAAACAATGAGTCTATTCCTGAGGCTCCCGTTTGCAAAGAAAAAGGGATTGGGTTGCTAGAAGGATTGGGAGATAAAATACAATCCTCATCTTGGCTATTAAAAAAATAAGATGGAAGTAAAAAGCATTTGTTGCATTGGTGCAGGCTATGTTGGAGGGCCAACTATGGCGGTTATCGCCCTTAAATGCCCCCATTTAAATGTAACCGTGGTTGATGCCAATCCAGAAAAAATAAAAGGGTGGAACGGACCATTAGAGAATTTGCCTGTTTATGAACCTGGACTTTCTGATGTTGTAAAAGAAGCACGCGGTAGAAATCTATTTTTTTCAGATGATATTGCGGGTAATATCGAAAAATCAGAAATGATTTTTATGGCGGTAAATACCCCAACTAAAACGGAAGGCGAAGGGGCTGGAATGGCGGCTGACCTTCGTTATGTGGAAGCCTGCGCTAAGGATATTGCAAAGTTCTCTAAGTCGGATAAAATAGTTATTGAAAAATCTACCCTTCCTGTTCGAACGGCAGAGAAGATTAAAGAGATTTTGGAAGAAAACTCTACTGGCATCCATTTTGAAATACTCTCCAACCCAGAATTTTTAGCTGAAGGAACAGCCATACAAGATTTGTTCAAATCCGATCGAGTGTTAATCGGAGGAGATGAAACAGAAACAGGTCAAAAAGCAGTTAAAGCCTTAGTTGATATTTATACAAATTGGATTCCCAAAGAAAAAATATTAACCACTAATGTATGGTCTTCTGAATTGGCTAAACTTGCCTCAAACGCCATGCTTGCGCAACGAATATCTTCTATTAACAGTCTTTCCGCTCTATGTGAAAAAACAGGAGCTAATATAGAAGAACTCTCAAAAGCCATTGGTTCTGATCATCGTATAGGGCCACACTTTCTTAAAGCCTCTGTCGGTTTTGGAGGGAGTTGTTTTCAAAAAGACATTTTAAATCTTGTTTATCTCTGTAAACATTATGGGTTAGATGAGGTTGCAGAATATTGGCATCAGGTAGTAAAAATTAATGATTATCAAAAAGCGCGTTTTGCTCAAAAAATAATTGATCATTCTGGGGGAGATGTAACAGGTAAAAAAATCGCGATTTTGGGCTGGGCGTTTAAAGCGAATACGAATGATTCCAGGGAATCTACGGCAATAAAAGTTACTGAACTATTGTTTGCCAATGGAGCTAAGTTAATTATTTATGACCCCATGGTTAACAAAAAAAATATTTTAAATGATATAGTTAATCATTGGGAAAATATTGATTTAGATAAATTAAATAAAGGGCTTGAAGTAGTGAAAAATATAGAGGAGGCTTTAGAGTTAAGTAAGGCAGTTGCTATTCTAACAGAATGGGATGAGTTTAAGAGTTTAGACTTTTCAAAGACTTTAGTTTTTGACGGTAGAGGGGTTCTTTCATCTAGTACGTATTCAATAGGAAAGGGATGAAGAAAATTGCATCTGTTGAAATGATATATTCACTACCAGCAGTAGTAAAAATCATTAATGATCTTTTTTAATAATGAGTAAACTAAAAGCCATCATCGTTTCAGGATACTTTAACCCCATACATAAAGTGCATCTAGAGTATTTTAATAATGCAAAGGCTATAGTAGACAAGCTTTTTGTGATAATTAATAACGACCATCAAAGAGAGTTAAAAGGAAGTAAGGAGTTTCAGGATGAAAACGAGCGCATGATCATCGTTTCTAACATTAAAGCAGTTGATAAGGTTGTTCTTCCATTGATATCGATAGAAAAGTGCGAGAGACCATTAAAATGATCGCTGAGCTGTTTGGAGAAGAGTTTGAACTTGGATTTGCTAATTGAGGAGATCAAAATGATGAAATTTGTCTGAAAGAGATGTTTGTGATGAATTTAAAATCAAGCTAATTGACGGGTTAGGAGATAAAATACAGTCAAGGAATTGGCTTTTTAAAAAATTGTAGATGACAAAAACAATAAAAAAAATTAATTTTTTATTGTCAAAAGACCAAAGAAAAAAATTAATTATTCTAACATTATTATTATTTGTTGGAATGATATTAGAATTTTTTGGATTAGGAATGCTAATTCCAGTAATTAACATATTGCTTGATTCTAATGAATTCACTCAAAATGAATATCTAAATTCATTTAGGAATTTTTTCCCTCAGATTTCAGATAAAATTTTTTTATTCTCACTTTTACTGTTTATTATATTTTTTTATTCAGTTAAAACATGTTTTCTAGTATTACTAGCTTTCAAGCAAAATAGGTTTTTATCTTTTTTAAAGGCTTCAGTTACTAATAAACTTTTTTCAAGTTATTTAAATCAACCATATGAATATCACTTAAAGGTTGACTCTAGTGATTTAGTAAAAAATATACAAATAGAAGCGGGTTACTTTTTTACATTTATAACTTCACTAATAAATGTTTTCATAGAGGGGGGGTTAATTTTATCAATATTTATAACATTAATAATAATAGAACCATTTGGGACTCTAGCCCTCGCATTTTTTTTATTGTTTTTAACCCTTATTTTTTATAAACTAACAAAAAAAAGGCTAGCCTTGTGGGGTCAAACTAGACAGCTACTAGATTTAAATTCAGCTAAAATTGTTACCGAAGGATTAGGAGCAATTAGAGACTTAATAATCTCTGGGAGAGTTGATTTTTACGGAAAAAAATTCAATGATTTAAGTTTCAAAAAAGCCAGAATTACATCAAATCATATTTTGTTCACTCAATTACCAAGATTTTATTTTGAATTAGCATCAATTTCAGGCTTAGTTTTATTTATTTCAATCTTAATTCTTACTGGGAAAAGTACAACTACTTTAATTACAACTTTAGGAGTATTTGTTGCCGGTGTTTTTAGAGCTTTACCATCATTAAATAGATTGGTTACTTCCATCCAAAATTTAAAATTCTATAAAGCTTCAGTTGACATAATTTATAGTGAATTAGTTTCATTTAGCACTTTTAATTTGAAGCAAAGTACATCAGAAAAAGCAGAGTTTCAAGAAAAAATTTCTATAGAAAATGTAACATTTAAATATGGTGATAAAATTGTTTTAGAAGACATATCATTTGATATATTTAAAAATCAGTCTATTGGAATAATCGGAGAGTCTGGAGCTGGTAAAAGCACCCTCGTTGATTTAATTGTTGGTTTACAAAAACCTAATAAGGGAAAGATATTAATTGATGATATAGATCTTAATACCGTTTCTAGTCACTGGAAATCTTCGATAGGCTATATATCTCAGAATATATTTTTAGTAAATGATACAATAGAGAATAACATAGCATTGGGAATATCCCAGGATCAAATTTCTTTATCAAGGATAAATCAGATAATAGATCAAGTTCAGCTAAATAGTTATATAAATGATTTACCTAATGGACTTCAAACTAAAGTAGGAGAAAGGGGTATTCAAATTTCTGGAGGGCAGAAACAACGTATTGGTATAGCAAGAGCTCTTTACCAAAATCCTGAAATTTTAATTTTAGACGAAGCTACTTCTGCTTTAGATAATGATACAGAGGAATCAATTTTGAAATTTATTAGTTTATTCAAAGACAGAAAAACCATTATTATTATTAGTCATAATCCAAATAATCTAAATTTTTGTGATGTTATTTACAAATTAGAAAATAAAAAGATCATTATCTGTTAAATACAATCACTAAATTTTTAATCATCTTTAACTAAGAGATGCCTTACGATTAAATTTTTTTAAAATAATAACATAGGTTTTATATTTTATTTTTTTACGGATAAAAAAATATTTAAAGTTGAGAATATGTTAACCTCTATAATAGGGGGTGAATTTTTTTATGAAGCTTTAATATTCGATTCATATACTATTTAATTATGAAAAAATATAAATTTATAGATTTACCAAAACAGGTTGGAGCCGACTATTACAAGATGGCCAGAGAAGAAATTATTCAATATTTTTCCCAAAATAGTGATGTTTTGTCAATATTTGAGTATGGAAGTGTGAGTTCTCCAGGAGTTTCAGATTTAGATATCATTTTAGTTTTGAAAGATGAAGTAAAAACCCAAGAGGAATTCTTTGAATTTTCAAATATAAGCAAGGAAGTTCACCATCTTCTTGGAGATGGAACTGTTATGAAAATGTCACAAGAAAATTTCATTAATATAAACTTTCTTGAAAATCATATTAAGGTAAAAAAATTATTTGGCAAAAATTTAAAGCCTTTAATACCAGACAAAACCTATCAAGAAACTCTAGATTTAATTTCTGTCGTTGACTGGCTTCCAGAAAGAATAATAAGACTCACACGAATATTAACTTCTGAGAATGTAAATATAATCGATGCGCTTACTCTGCTCCATTCTTTCAGCTACACCATAAAAAAAGTAGATAACATAACTTATGTAAATAATAAGTTTCCAAAATCAAAATCTGTTTTAAATAAAATAAAATTATTAAGGAATAATTGGCATTCTCTCAGTAGTCCTAAACTAGTTTTAATGGAATGTATCCAAGAATCAATATTACTTGGATACAGCTATTTAGATTTATTTGAAAATCACTTAAAAAACGGCTATAATTATTTAAACTCTAACATGAATCTTGATAAAAATGTAAGTTTAGAACTTTATGACAATCACTTTATAAAGTTTGTTAGCTCTTCTAGTAAATTACAAAAAAAATCATTTGCTATTGAAATGTCCCAAAGAGATAAAAAATATGTATTAATATCTGATTATTTTTATCCTCACTTTGAATGTCTTGCAAATCAAAGTGGTTATCTTTCTTCAGTTATGAAAAAAAAAATAAAGCCGTATATAAAATTGAACGAAAAATTATTGATGCCAAAATATCAAAATAATCTTGTAAAAAAAATCACTATTGCAGAAAACAACGCTAAATTCTTAATTAAGAATAGAATGAAAAATGGACTTTTTCGTTACGGATTTCATTTCAAAAATCAAATCTAATTTCTTATCAAATTTTAATTTCTGAATTAAAACATTCTTTATCCTACACCCTATCTTTTAATAAATAATATGGCATTCAAATGAAGAAATATAAACTCACCAAAGAATTAATGTCCAGATATTCTGAATATTTAATTTCAGATACAATGAAAGATATTCCAGAATATTCTAAAAGTGAATATTGGAAGCTTCATGCTTCCTATGTAAAAATATTAATAAAATCAGATACCGTAGAAGCTAAAGGTAAGTCTGGTTTTTACCCTCCTCCAAATAGGAGTCTCATTTTCATAATTAAAAAACTTGTAATACTCATATCTACCAATCCATTAGAACTAATATTACGATTCAAACGAATTATTGGATTTCCGGTAAATGGCATCAAACTTCTTAGCTACTTTGATGCATTTAATAAGACTATGATGTCTGATGTAATCTCTGAACCGCAACTATCCCCATCAAGAATTAATTATTCATCTTTAGTTAAGAATGATCTTGTTTATAAATCAGTAAAAGAATGCAAGGAAGACTATAATAAAGTATCAAAAGGGAGAACATTTTCTGATCATATACTTATTGCGTATTATTATTTAAATATTTTAAACGTATATACAAATCTTCAAACTTTAAAAAAACCTATGATACTCGAAATTGGTGGCGGTAATGGTAATCTTTTATCTGTTATAAAATGGCACACGAAACAATCCACCATAATAGACGTTGATTTACCTGAAACCATATCCCACGCTGTTTTACATATATCCGATTTATTTCCCGAAGCAAAGATTTTAATGCCTCATGAAGTGAAATCTTGCGTAGACTTTTCTTCTTATGATTTTGTTTTCCTTACCCCTTCACAAATTTATTTGTTAGAAGATGATAGTATAGATTTGTCAGTAAATTGTCACAGTTTTATGGAAATGACTCATTTTCAAATCAATGAGTATTTTGAGCTTATACAAAGGGTTTCAAAAAATAATGCTTATTTTTTTACTGCTAACAGAACAGAAAAAATCCCTAGCGGAAAGGGTTCTTTCAAAAAAGAGACGATTGCTCCACCTATTAGATTTTCTGAATACCCATGGAAATCTTCTAATCATATATTAATTTATGAAATTTGCCGCTTATTTAGACTAGTTCAGTTAGATTCAATGTTTAATAGGCTTGAAAAAATTAAAAAGTAATCTAAATTGAATTAAACGGGTAATTTTGGGGATTATACTAACCAAGATTTTTTAAACTATAATTATAAATTATTTGAATTTATTTGATAATTAGTGTTTGTGTATGATGAGTTTGTTTAAAAAAATATTTTTTTTAACATTTAAAGATTATTTATATAACCTTTAGATGCATTTAAAATAAAGAAGTTAAACTGCTGTTAGAAGTTCCTAATAAATATTACCCGGTTATGCAAATTGAATTATGGATTGTTGGCATTAAACTCTAGCACTTCTGAAAAAATAAGGACATTAGTAAAAATTAATAATCAATTTTTAACAAAAAAAAGCAAAAAACTTATCTGATATGGATTTGATTTCAACAATTAAAACTCATTCAAATTTTCACCAATTCTTGACTTGGTTTCTTAGTCCAAAAAGTATTTATCTAGAAAACGAGGAGCCTTGGAACATTAATTTATTTGCTCAAAACATATGTTATTTATATAAAAATTTACCTTTTTCTAATGAAAATTTAGTCAGTTCCTCAATAAGTATTAAAAAATATAATGAAAGAGATTATCCTAAAAGCGATAAGAATTTTTTAAGGCCAATAAAATCCTTAAAATCTTACATAAACAAAGAGCTTAATGATTATTTAATAGATTTTTTAATACATGGAAGTATCTCAACAGCAGATTATTCAATTGGATGGAGCGATTTCGACACATTTGTGATTTTGAAGAGTCATACTTTTGAAAATCATAAAACTTTGATAGAATTTAGAAGAAAGATTATTAAGGCTCATGATTTTCTTCTTAAAATAGATCCTCTTCAGCATCATGGATACATATTTTGTACTGAATACGGCTTAGATCAATATTTTTCACATTTCCTTCCTAAAACGGTAATTGAGAAGAGTAAATCGCTTATGAAAAATAATGATATTAAAATTCAATCTTACAGAGATCAAAATTCTTCAATTGCAGCTTTTTCAAGTAAAAATGATCTTCTGAAATCAGCTTTTGATAGAAAAACTTTAAGTCATCACAAGTATCAAAATGAATATCTTCATGAAGATTTTAAAAATATTAATACGATGTATCAACTCAAATATTTTTTATCATTAATTATGCTCCTTCCGACATTATATCTCGATGCTATTGGTGAACCTTGTTACAAAAAAGAATCTTTTTCGAAGATCAAATATAAATTTATAAATGAGTGGGAAATAATTGAAAAAGCCACTGAAATTAGAACTCTATGGCAGATTAATGAAGAATTTCCATATACTACAAACAAAATTCCTGATTGGGTTGTAGAACTCTTGGGGGGCAATTATTTTTCTCGGGCTTATAAGTTAAGCAGCAAAATGATGGAAACGATAGGTAAATGAAAAAAAGTTTAGCTTTTTTAATGGAGTTTCCTTATCAAGAGAGAGATTTTCAACGTTTTGGGCTTAATGTACTTTCAAGATATTTTGATCTACATTTGATAGAATTTCATCCAATTAATTCAGACTATAATCACTTTTTATCTAAACAGGAAAGAAAAGGTTCACGAAAAAAATATAATGTAATTCTTATTGAAGGGTACGACCATTTTTATTCATATTTATGTAATAATCCATTAAATTATTATATTGATATGATGGATGCCAGTTTTCTTTCATTTAGAATTAGATTGCAATTAAAAAAAAGAAATACACTTAGAATAAAGATTACACTTGGATTACTTCCCTGGTTAAATAATAAAATTAATATTTATGAAAAATTTTCTAATTTAATAAAAACTGGGAAGCCTTTTACTAAACTTACAAAACTAATTTTTTCTAAACTTTTTTCTGAGTTAGAGCCTAGTGTTGATGTTTTCTTACTTTCAGGAAGTAAATTCCAAATCAGACCGTCTAGTAAAGCATTTGAAATATGGACACACTCTTTTGATTATCAAAAATATTTAGAATTAGAAAATGAAAATAAATTTGACAACCTTGGAAGTTATGCCTTATTTATAGATCAATATGCTCCATCTCATCCAGACTATAAATTTCATAATAATAAACCTCCAGTTTCTAAAAATATATATTACAATTCTTTAAATAATTTTTTTGACTTTTTTCAAAAAAAAACAGGTTTAAAAATTGTTGTTGCTGGTCATCCAAGACGAGATCTCGGTACAAGTAATGATTGGAATGGACGAGAGCAGATTATTGGAAAGACTCCTGAGCTTGTCAGACAAGCTTCTATAGTTTTATCTCATTACTCTACATCTTTAAGCTATGCTGTAATTTTTAGAATTCCAATTTTATTAATAACTAGTGATGAATACGAAAATAGCTATAGAAAACATCAGATTTCAGCATTTTCTGATGCTCTAAAAGTTCATATAGTAAATACTGATAAATATAATGAGTTTGAAATCACAAATGAAATATTTAATATTAACGAAACATCATTTCTAGATTATGAGGAAAAATATATTAAGTCCAAATATTCTAAATCAAATGATATATGGCAACATTTTTCAGAAAGGTTACTAGAATTTAAATGATTATTAATTTTTATCTAAATTTTAAAAAACATTACATTAAGTATTTTTTTCTCTTAGTTAATTCCAAATTAACTTAAATTAAAAATCATTGAACCATCACAAATCTCCCATTTTAATATAAATATTATATGAATTTCAAAATTCAAAACTTTTTGGTTTTTCCAGATGACTCCTTAAAAAAAGTTATTGCAAAGATTGAACTTAATAATAACAGAATCGTATTCTGTGTAGATGCAAAATACAGATTATTAGGAAGTATTAGTGATGGTGACATTCGGCGTAAAATCCTTGAAGTTGAAAGTATTAAAAACTTAGCAGCTAGAGATGTATTTAATCAAAACTGTAGGTACTCTTATGATTATAAAATTTCTTCAAAAGGCGAAATAGCAATTCCTGTAGTTGACAGTGATTTAAAAATCATTGATATAATTTTTCCTAATACTTCATTAAAAATAAAAGCGTTGATTGGAGATGGGGTTTATGTCATTGCTGAAATTGGCAATAACCACCAAGGAGATGTAGTTTTAGGCAAAAAACTTATAGATTTAGTTTCAAATTCAGGAGCTAATGCAATAAAATTTCAACATAGATATTTAACACAATTATATTCAACGGATTCAATAGATTCATTAGATCTTTCCACTCAGTATACTATTGATTTATTGAAAAAGTATAATATGCCCTTCAGTGATTTAAAAATATTGTTTGATTATACAAAAGAAAAAGGATTGGATCTCATTTGCACACCTTTTGATTCAATGTCTTTAAAAGATTTAATTGAATATAAAAACATCGATGCCTTAAAAGTTGCTAGTGCAGATTGTACTAATATTCCCTTTTTAAGAGAAATTTTGAATACAGGCATACCTACGATAATAAGCACTGGGATGACAACTCATGAAGAAATTAAAAAAGTTAAAATAACTCTAGATGAATATCATCATGATATAGCATTGCTTCATTGTAATAGCACTTACCCGGCTCCGTTTCATGACCTAAACCTTCCGTATATTAAAGATTTAATAAAATTGTCTCCAAGTAAAATTGTTGGCTGGAGTGGACATGAAAGAGGTTGGCACATTGTTCATACAGCTATAGGAATAGGTGCAAAAATTGTAGAAAAGCATTTTACAATAGATAAAAAATTAGAAGGGAATGATCATCAAGTAAGCTTAATACCAAGTGAATTTAAGGTAATGGTAAACGAAATAAGGGAGATTGAGAAGGCAATGTTTTACAGAGGTAATAGAGAGTTATCCCAAGGAGAAATGATGAATAAAGAAAATTTATCAAAAAGTCTTGCATCAAAATATAGTCTTAAAAAAGGTCATATAATTAAAGATAGCGATTTAATTATTAAATCTCCAGGAACAGGTTTATCCCCATTAAAAATAAATTCGATTTTGGGTTCTCCTTTAATTAAAAATTTAGAAAAAGGACAAATAATTCAATCGAATCATCTTTTTAAAACATTAGAACCCCTTCAAATTGATAACTTAAGTATTTTCAAAATGGGAATACCTATTAGGTTTCATGATATCAATTTAATTAATGATTTTAAGTTTAATTTTGCTGAATTTCACTTGTCATACACTGATTTAGATTTTGATCTTAATAAGCTACCAAATATTCAATTAGATTTTGTTGTTCACGCTCCTGAGTTGTTTGAAAATGATCACATATTAGATTTAGTTTCTGACTCTGAGGATTACAGAAGATTATCCATTACTCATCTGAATCGAGTAATTAATTTAACGGAAAAATTGGTAGATAAATTTAAGCCAACAAATAAGGTTGGTATTATTACAAATATTGGAGGTTTTTCTATTCATAATTTTAGACCTAAGAATCAAATTAAAGATTTGTATATCCTAGCAAATAAATCTTTAAATGAATTGACAAATCCAAATAGATATATGATTTGGCCACAGACTATGCCCCCTTATCCATGGCATTTTGGAGGTCAGAGATTTCACAATTTATTTACAGATCCAGATGACATAATTAAATGGTGTAAAACTTTTAATCAAGAAATTTGCTTAGATGTGAGTCATACAGGACTTTATTTATTAGTTGAGGAAAAAAACTTGAATGATAATTTCAAAAAACTGATCCCATTTACTGCTCATTTTCACATTGCTGATGCTAAAAAGCCCGATGGTGAAGGCCTTCAAATTGGAAGTGGAGTTATTGATTTTAAAACTCTTTTTGATAATTATCAAGAGATTAAACCAAATGCATCCTTCATACCTGAGATTTGGCAAGGGCATAAGAATAATGGGGAACAATTTAGAAAAGCATTTAATAATTTAAATATTTTATTAAAAAAATGAAAAAGAAACAAATTGACTGGCCATCAAGAGGTCATTCATACACCAGTGAAGAAATAGGTATTTTAGGAGATTTTCTTTCTTCTGAAAACACCTCACTCTCACAATCAAATTATGTTATTGAATTTGAAGAAAAGTTTAATAAGCAATTCATTAATAAGAGCTCTATTGCCTTGATGAGTGCAGCTCATGCAATTGACTTAATTGCACTAAAAATAAGAAGTTCAACAGAAAAGAGAACTATAATATGTCCAGCCCACACTTATTGCGCATCTGCTTTGGGATTTTTAAGAGCTGGCTTCAATTTAGTTTTTGTTGACATAGATCCAGAAGATTTTACAATTTCATTAGATAGTTTTTACGGTAAAGTTGATTTAAAAGATTTAGCGGGAATAATAGTTGTTCACCTTTATGGTAAAGCTAGTAAGTCATCATCAATAATTAGAACATTTTGTGACGCTAATGATGTGTATATGGTTGAAGATTGTGCTCAAGCACTCGGAGCAACTTACAATGATCATTATGTGGGACAATTAGGAGATTTCGCTTGTTTTTCTTTTCACTCTCAAAAAAATATCACAACACTTGGAGAAGGAGGGATGTTAGTTGTTTCTTCATCTGATGAGGGCATATTTAAAGAATTAAGAATTAATGGACACAAGCCCTTCTTAAGAGAAAACAATAAGCCTTACTGGTTACCAGCAATGGTCAATACTGTTGAAACTATTGGAGGTGTTATACCAATGAAATCAACTCTTTCTGAGTCTCAAGCCCTTATAGGATCACTAGTTTTAGACAGATATAGTGAGTTACAACTTAAAAGGAAAGAATTAGTAAACACTTTTCTTTCAAATTTGGAATGTGTAAATTATTTTAAATTCCAAGAGGGCTTAACTGATGAAAGTCATGCGAGGCACCTTTTACCTTTTAAAGTAATTAATTATGATAGAGATAAATTAATTAGTGTTCTTTTTGAAAAGTATAATATTAAAGCTATTGTTCAATATTATCCTCTAAATAGATATCATTTATTTAAAAATAACTCAAATGTAAAATCTTTAGACTTGGAAAACACAAATGACTTTTTTGACAATATGATCAGCATTCCTTTTAGTAGCACATTAAAAAAAGATGATATGATATATATGGCAAAATCTTTAAATGAAATTTTATGCTAGCCGTTATCCCAGCAAGAGGAGGTTCAAAAGGAGTTAAAAATAAAAATATTCAAAAATTAAATAATAAGCCTTTACTTTTTTGGAGTATTGAAAGAGCATTAGAATCTGAAAAAATTTCTCAAATTATTGTGTCTTCAGACTCTGAAAGAATACTTGACATAGTCCACAAGACTTATGATTCAAGAGTTCAGCTCCATAAAAGGAATGATAACCTATCCCAAGATAATTCAAAAACAATAGATTTACTCCAACAATTATCTTTAATAAAAAAATCTTTTCAGAAAATCATTCTTCTTCAACCTACTTCCCCGTTGAGAAAAAAGAATTTTATTGATAAAGTTATTTCATATCATGAAAAGTCAAAAAAGCAATTAACCTTATCAGGTTTTTTTAGTTCTTCATATCCTTTTGGACAATATAATAACCTTCCTAGACAAGAATTAGAAGAGAAATTTTATGATGATGGAAGTATATATGTTTTTGAAAGAGAATTACTAGTAAAAGGAATTTGGATACCAGAACAATGGAATCAGTATCTCAATGAATTTCCTTATACTCTTGAAATTGACACATACAATGAATTAGAACTGTTTAATAATATTTTTGATAATTATTACAACAAAGTGTAATTATTAAACAAATTGAAATAAATTTAGCTTATCAAAAGACACATTAATGAATTATCGTAATCCTTTTTATCAAGTACCAAAGCTTCAATATTCTCAAAATGATTTCTCATTGCTTTTAAATTTAATTCCTAAGCACACTGAAAAAATCCTTTTAATTCAGGATTCAAAAGTTAATTTTGATTTTCCTGAAAATAAATATAAAATATTTTCCTTTAAAGTTGATGTATCAGTCTCTGAGCCTACCACATCTCTAGTTAATGAGTTTACAAATAATTTTAAAGGTCATGGATATGATTGTATAATTGGAATAGGTGGTGGCAGTGTTTTAGATATTGCAAAATCTCTTTCAATAACTTTATCTGATAAAAAATCTTTACCAGTAGAGAACTACCAGGGCTGGGATTTAGTTAAACACTCTCCAATATATAAAATAGGCGTACCTTGTTTGTATGGATCAGGAAGTGAGGCTTCCAGAACTGCAGTGTTATCATCTTCAGTTAAAAAGCAAGGGATTAATAGTCAATATAGCATGTTTGATGCTGTTTTTTTAACTCCTAATTTAGATATTAGTTGTGATAAAAAGCAGAAATTTTATTCAGGAATGGATTGTTTTATTCATTGTGTGGAAAGCTCTGAGGGAAATTTTATTAATCCATTAAGTATGGATTTTGCTCAGCGAGCACTTCAAATGTGTAAAAATTGGTTTTTAAATGGTGAAAATGAAGAATATATGGTTCTTGCTTCTTATTTTGGAGGTGTATCAATTGTTAACAGTGAAGTTGGAATTTGTCATGCATTAAGCTATGGATTGTCTCAAGAATTTAATATTCGCCATGGGCTTGCAAATTGTTTAATTTTTAATCATCTGGAAAGTTTTTACGGTGATCATGTTAGGGTATTTAAAGAAATGTTACAAAAAAATGAAATCACACTCCCTAAAAACATCTGTAAATCCATATCCGAAACACAATTAAAGCGTATGGTAGAATCTACATATCTTATGGAAAGACCATTGTTAAATGCTTTAGGAGATGATTATAGAAAAATTTTAAATAAGAAGAAAATTTATGAAATTTATAAATCTATCTAGATTTAAAACTATTTAACTTTTAACTAAAACCTTATAGTAATCATCAGGTTTAACAAGTTTGTGATTGGAATCATATTATTAGCTGGAAAATAAGATTCCAAGTTTCTATGATCATAATATTTAAATCTGCGATATATTTTATATTAATTAAATTTTTTTTAATAAAATATTGAATTGATAGAAATAGAATCATATGTCATCTGTATTAGAACTTGTACAAGTATGTTTGAAAAAAGTTTTACCTAACAAACAAATCTAGGCTATATGTTTAAAAAAATTAATTTCCCATTCTATCAAAATCAGTGGTTTGGTATTAATTTCAAAATCTTAAAATCCAAAAAACTTTTATTTAAAAAGGCTGATAAAAACTTTTACACAAACTTTTATATAGAATTTAAAAAAAATTTCAAAAATATAAACTCACTGCCCTCGAATTATAAGAATGAGAAAAACAAGTTAGCTGATTTTATTTATCAAAACTATTTTGACAAAACTATACTTTCTTACGGCTCAGGATTAGGTATTATTGAGCTAAATTTATTTGAATCTTCAGTTGATATAACTTGTTATGAATCAGCCAAAAATGCTAATTTTCTTGTTCAAGATTCTTTGATTTACAAAGAAATTTTACCTAAAATAAAATATGATGTAATTTATTTCAGTTATGTTATGTATTCAATGACTAAATCAGAAATAAATAAGCTAATAAATTCATTAAAAGATAATATAAATAACGAAGGCGAGATAGTAATTTTTTTTTCTGAGAGATCAAAAATTGATCTAAAAATTATTTTGAGAACTATTAAAATTATACTTTTTGGAAAAGGGGAATTCCAATTTTGGGGTTATGAAAGAAATTCTAAATTCTATGTTACAATTTTTGAAAATGCAGGATATGAATTAAAAGAAGCATTAGACATAAATAATCATAGATGTCTAATTTTTAAATTCAATAAAATTTAAAAAAAAATAATGAAAAAAATAGGATTAATTCCCTGTAGATTAGAGAGTCAAAGACTTCCAAACAAACCATTAAAAATAATCGAAGGGATACCAATGTTCGCTCATGTATATTATAGATCTATGTTAAGTAACTTAGATGAAGTTTATATTTGTTCAGATAGTAAACAAATCGAGGAATCATGTAAAGACCTAGGAATAAAAATAATTATGACATCTGATTTGCATTCTAATGGCACAGAAAGATGTTCGGAGGCCGCGGATATTTTAAATCTAGAATCATCTGATTTAATTATCGATATTCAAGGTGATGAACCATTAATAGATCCTGATCATATTAATCATCTAATTAAAAATTTTAAACCTGATTTTATGGATATTATGGTCCCTTTTATAAAAACTACAGAGCAAAATAATAAAAATATTGTAAAAATTGTTTCTAATTCAAATGGCAAAATAATGTATATGAGTAGATATGATATTCCATATAATTTCAGAAATATTACAACTCTAAAAAAGCATTTAAGTATAATAGCTTTTAAAAAAAGCAAATTAAAAGAGTTTAGTGAGTTACCCATTTCACAAATGGAACTTATTGAAGGAATTGAATTATTAAGAGCACTAGAAAGTAACTTTAGCATTTTTACGTTCGAACTGAAAGGAGAATCAAGAGCTGTTGATACAGAGCAAGATTTAGTTATTGTAAGGGATTTATTTAAATATGATAATTTAATTAATAAATATGAAAAATAAGCCAATTATAGGATTTGACCTAGACGGTGTATTGGTTGAATCAATTTCATTAATGAATAAAAGTTGGGATAATGTTCGAAAAATTCACAAAATAGAGCAAAAATTTGAAGAATACAAAAAAAATATTGGAATTGAATTCACAGAAATTTTGAGTAACATAGGTGTCCCAAAAGAGAAATGGACAGATATAAAAAAAACATATTTTGAATACAATAATGTAAATTCAAATGAGGTGTATTTATACGAGGGAGTAAACGAGTTGTTTGAGTATTTAAACAAAAATAGTTTCAGAAAATTTTTAATTACTAGCAAGAATAGAAAGAATACAACACAAGTATTAAAAAAATTCAATTTAAATTTTGATTTAATATTAACTCCAGATGATGTTAATAGAGGAAAACCTGATCCAGAATCATCTTATGTAGTCAAAAAATTCTTTAAAAGTGAAGAATTCATCTTTGTTGGTGATATGGAATCAGATAGATCATTTAGTGTGAATTCTGGATTTAAATTTATTTATTCAAAATATGGATATGGAGAATTAGACTCTAAAGAAAACGTTGAACATTCAATTGAAAATATATTTGATTTAAAAAAGCATTTAGAAAACTTTAATAAAAATTACTAATTGTAATTTGAAATACAAAAACCCATATTAAAAATAAAAGGTCTTAGAAAACAATTTTAAATACCTTTTTTAAACTAATAAATAATTAAAGGATTTCCGTTGTGATTTTACTTTATTTAATATTTTAAGTATTTGAATGAAAATAGATTGGGAAGCTTTACTTGATTATGATGATATAACTTCAGTAACATTATTTGTTGAAAAAAACGATGTAAAAATCCGAGATATTTACATGAAGGGTATTAATTCAATTGAAAGTATAAAAGTTTCAGGCGTCAACATTTATGATTTGTTTAACTGGGATGATGGCTTTAACTTTTTAAAAATGTCAATTTTATTTGAGAAAAGTTATTTTAAGACACCTAAAATAAATGATTTAATTAAATTAGTAGGAGTTAAAATTTTAATTGAAGAAAATAACATAAGAAACATTTTTTTAATTAATGCTCCACCCCATGTCAGCAATGAATTAAATAAATATTGCAAGAAAAATAAAATATTTTTTGAGAATTCAAATAAATCTAAAATAAATCTTTCAAAAATATTTTTTAAATTCACTCCAATTTATTTTATTTCTATAGCTTGGTTTTTAAAGTATTGTTTTGTCAATTGGTCTCATAAAAAATTTGATTGGCAAACAGATGAAAATTCAATTTTTGCAATGGGTTACTATACTCATATCAATAAATTTGATCTTCACAAAAGAAAATTTAATAGCGGGATGTGGGGAAGTTTTTTAGACTATTTCCCTAATTCTAAATTTAATTTTTTACATCACTTCACACCTAATAGCACAACAAAAAATATAGATCAAGGAATTGATCAATTGAGCTACATTAATTCAAAAGATAATATTCATAATTTTATAAATTCATTTGTAACATTAAAATCTATTATTGAAGTTTTGATCATTTACACGTTAAAATATATCAAATCATTTTTTTTTCTAAATCAATTTTTAAAAAATATAAATAACATATTTGGATTTGATATTTTTAATTTTATTGGTAAAGATGTTAGATACTCTTTAAATGGAATTAATTTGATTCATAACATTTATTGGTGTGTTCATTTTAATCATATATTTTTAAATTTAAGACATCAAAAAGCTGGGTTTTTCTTGATGGAAAATCAAGGTTGGGAGTTTGCTTTTGTAGATGCATGGAAAAAGTATAATCACGGAAAATTATTTGCTCTTCAGCAATCAACTTTATCTTTTTGGGATCTGAGGTACTTGTACCCATATGATAATAGGAAATATTCTCCAGATTTTTATTTAGTAAATAGTTTTTACAATAATAAGTTTTTTAAGGATAATAACTACCCCGAGAATAAAGTCTATTTGATTGAAACATTAAGATACTATTATTTGAAGGATTTAAAAACCAATAACAACTCAAAATCTGTTTTAATTTTGGGAGGAATTGTTTACGACGCTACCAATTTAATGGTCAATTCGGTGGCTAAAATTATCGATAACCATACTGATTTATCTTTTTATTTCAAACCACATCCAGCTGTTGATTTTGATCCTAATTATAATAGATTTGAAATTGTTCATGATGACATGAGTCTTTTATTACAAAAACATAGTATAATAATATGTCCTTCAAGTTCAGGAGTTGCTTTAGAAGCCTTTTCCCTAGGCTTACAAGTTATTGTTTTTTTAAATCCAGGTCAACTAAACACAAGTCCCATAAGAGGTTATGATTCCGTTTGTTTTGCTTCTAATTCTTCTCAGATTTCAAATGCCTTACGCAAAAAAAAATCAATAATCCAAAATCACCCACCTCTAGAGTTTAAAACTCAAAACTCAAAATTCAAAGATCTATTAAAAATAATAATTTAATGCTCAGTTACTATTTAAAAATTATTTTAGAAGCTACAAGGCCATTTTTTAATGTAAAATACAATCCATTTTTATCAAGTTCTCAATTTGTTAAATTTGACATGAATGAGTACAACTCTCTTGACCTAAATAATTTAGTTAGTAAATTCGAGGACATGTTTATTAATTTAATAGGCAATCAAAATATTTTATCTTTTGCTTCTGCTCGAATGGGCTTTTTTCATTTATTAAAAGTATTAGATATTAAAAAGGGAGATGAAATCATTATTTGTTCGGGAACTTGTTCCGTAATGATAAATTCAATAATAAGATCTGGAGCAAAACCAATTTATTCTGATATTGATTCTTACACTTTAGGATCTTCTGAAATTGAAATTTCAAAAAAAATATCTAATAAAACTAGAATGATTATTGCCCAACACAACTTTGGAATCCCTTGTCAGATTGAAGAGATACAAAGATTATGTAATATGCATGAAATATTTTTATTAGAGGATTGTGCATTAACTCTACAATCCAAAGTAAACAGAATCTCTGTTGGTAGTTTTGGCGATGCCGCTATTTATTCTTTGGATCACACTAAACCTTTGAATTGTTTTACGGGAGGTGTATTATCTATTAAAGATAATTTTTTATTTTCTAGAGCTAAGCGTTTATATCTAGATGTTGGTAATATTTCTAGAATTAAACAATCTAAAATGATAAAAAGATTTATAAGGGAAGACATGTTATTTAAATCAAAAAAATTGAATCGCCTAAAGATTTTTGATTTAATTTTGACAATTAAAAGAAAACTCGGATACATCTCCCCTTTTTTAGATGAAAACTCAGATTTGAAAACCAATCAAATCTCATATCCATACCCTGCTAAATTACCTCCATTTTCTGCTTATATCGGAATTATGCAGCTAGATAATTGGGAAAAAACAGTTTTATTAAGAAAACAAAATTTTAATTTATTAATAAAAGAATTAAATAAATCTACTTTAAAAAGTAGTATTCCAAAAGTTTATTTTGACAAGAAGTTCAATATTATTCCTTTAAGGTTTGTAATATGGAATGAAAACTCAAAAATACTCAAGGATAAATTAGGACAGTTTATTGATATAGAAGGTATTTGGTTTCAAAAACCAATTATTTCAAGTAAATTATCCTCTAATTTTTTTGGCTATAAAAATGATTGTCCTGTCTCAGAAAAAATAGGACACAATATTATTAATATACCATTAGATATTAGTCAAAACCAGTTAAAAATATTGATTGAAAATATATTAATTAAAACAAATCTTAAATGAAAGCAGTTATTTTATGTGGAGGCTTAGGGACACGTCTTGGTGAGGAAACTTCATTAAAACCTAAACCAATGGTTGAAATTGGAGGAAATCCAATTTTGTGGAACATAATGAAAACTTATGAAAGATATGGGTTTAATGACTTTATCCTTGCCCTTGGATACAAAGGTCATATAATTAAAGATTATTTTTCTAATTATAATTCACGGAATTCTGATTTTACAATCAATACCAAAACAGGCATAAAACATTTTAACTCAATCAAAAAAGTTGAGGACTGGAATGTTGATTTAATAGATACAGGTAAATTAACATTAACTGGAGGAAGAATTCTCAGACTTAAAGATAAATTAAAAGAAACATTTTTTCTCACTTATGGAGATGGAGTATGCAATGTTGATTTAAATAAATTATTAGATTTCCATAAGTCTCATGGTAAGGTTGCAACTGTAACTGCTGTGAGACCTCCAGCAAGATTTGGGGGAATGAAAATAGAAAAAAATCAGGTTAAAGAATTTAAGGAAAAACCACAAATAGGAGAAGCTTCCATAAATGGTGGATATTTTGTTTTCGAGCCAGAAATTTTTAATTACATTAAAAATGATAATTCTATTCTAGAAAAAGAACCTTTAGAGACATTGTCAAGAGAGAACCAGTTGATGGCATATGAGCATAATGATTTTTGGCATTGTATGGATACAATAAGGGATAGAGATACATTAAATAATTTTATTAAGGAAGGGTATACCCCTTGGTTAGGATAGTATTATGTTTAAGAATATTTTTAAAAATAAAAAAGTGCTTATTACAGGACATACAGGGTTCAAGGGAAGTTGGCTAACAACTTGGCTTCTTGATTTAGAAGCTAATGTTATAGGAGTTTCAAAAGATATTCCCACAAATCCTTCAATGTTTGTGTCTCTAAATTTAGAAGATCGTATTTCACACAACATTTTTAATATTACAAATATTGAAAAGTTAAAAGAGTTAATTAAAAAGGAAAAACCTGATTTTATATTTCATTTAGCTGCTCAAGCAATTGTTTCTAAATCATATGAAAATTCCATAGAAACGATAAACTCTAATGTAATTGGAACAGTATCTGTCCTTGAAGTTTTGAAGGATATTGATTGGGAGATCAATTGCATATTTGTCACTAGTGATAAAAGTTATTTAAATGTTGAATGGCCCTGGGGCTATAAAGAAACTG
>Ga0228670_1000196_pt1 | contig 37543 bp, 32 predicted proteins | sample 85DmetaG_FD_182785 | JGI IMG/M metagenome (GOLD analysis project Ga0228670, IMG submission 182785) | Seawater microbial communities from Monterey Bay, California, United States - 85D | ecosystem: Environmental > Aquatic > Marine > Coastal | place: USA: California | collected 2016-10-13
TTATGTTTTCAGCTTCGAAAGGGGAGAAGACAACATTTCCATGACCTGTCATGTGGATGAAAGGGTATTGAAATAATTCTTGATTATCAGGCTCAACAAAAGGTACATCTGTAGATATTTTTGTATTAAAAGTTTCGTTGAAAAACTTTATAAGGTTTGGCATGGAAGAAGGATTAGCATAATAATCTCCACCACCATCATATTTTAAAACGGCTAATTTAAAACTACTCTGACTGGATACGGTAAAAGTAATTAGGAAGAAAAAAAAGATTGTAGCTTTTATCATTTATGAGCTTCTAAAATTAATTTTGATTGCATAACGCAGTATAGCGCTGCAGTTTCTGTTCTAAGTCGGTTATCTCCAAGTGATATTGTTTTGTAACCATTATCGATTGCTGTTTTTACCTCGTCTAAACTAAAGTCACCTTCAGGACCAATTATAATAGGGCAGTTATTTAAACGAAATTCATCTTTAATAGTTGATTTTTCTTTATCGTAGCAATGAGCAATTAAACCATTTTTATTATTTGATATAAACTCTTTAAAAGGGATCAGATTATTTAGTTTTGGTAAGAATAATCTTTTTGACTGTTTCATAGCAGAAATAAGAATTTTCTCTAAACGCTCTATTTTAATAACTTTTCTTTCAGAGTTATCGCAAAGAATTAATGAGATTTCAGTTATGCCAATTTCTGTTGCTTTTTCAAGAAACCATTCTAATCGATCCATCATTTTTGTTGGAGCTAAAGCGATATGAATTTCTTCTTTTGGTTTTATTTCTTCTCTTTCCTCAATAATTTTTATTTTACAATGCTTATTATGAGCATCTACAATTATTGCATTGAACTCTTGTCCTTTTCCGTTTAAGATTATTAAAGAGTCATCTTTTTTTAGGCGCATAACTTTACACGCGTGTTTAGATTCCTCTTCATTTAAAGTATGAGTAGTTGTTCCTTTTATTAATGTAGGGTCGTAGAATAAATGCATTTTTTTAGTGTAAAATTCGAAAAAGTAATTCTCTCATTAATTCATTTTGAGGAAAAGAAGAGTTATTAATACCTTTTGATTTTAAATCATATTCGTGAAGAATTGAAATATTAGATGCTATCTTTTTTGGGTTAAAAACTTTTGCAGCGTTTATCATTTGAGAAGCAACGAAAGGGTGAACTTTTAGAGCAGTTGCAACGGCTTCTTTTGTTTTGTTTGGAAGAAAATGAACTTTCATAATTTTACTGAAAAGAGCAAAAGCAGCAGGTATTATTTGATGTATATCTCCAGCTTTTGGATTGTGTTCAAAATATTTAGCGATTTTATACGCTTTGTTGACATCTCTAACAGTTATTGCATTTACTAGTTCGAATGTATTGAAGTCTTTTGAGATTCCTATATTCTCTTCTATGTGGACTTCATTTATAGTTGTGCCTTTTTCAAGAAGTATGAAAAGTTTTTTTAGTTCATTGGATATTTTACTTAAATCGCTGCCTAAAAATTCCGCTAGTAAAATGCTGGCTTTGGAGGATATTCCATATCCAACAGATTTAACATGATTTGAGATCCACTCTGCAAGAAGATAGTCTTTTACTTTATCAGATTGAAACAATAGACCGTTTTTGGAAGCTAATTTGGCAATCTTTTTTCGAGAATCATATTTCTTGTGTTTGTAATTTACTACAAATACAGTCAAATCTGAGGGTTGTTCTATATAGGATTCAAATAATGCGAAATCTTTTTCTTTAATTTCTTGTGCTTCTTTTAAAACAACAAGTTTTCTAGAAGCCATCATTGGATAACCTTTAGCTTCAGATACTACACTCAGAACATCAGCATCCTTTCCATAAATAATAGCTTGATTAAAATCTTTTTCATGAGGCTCTAATACATTTTCAAGAAGTGCGTTTGTTATTTCGTCAATAAAAAATCCTTCTTCTCCATGAAGAAAATATATTTTCTCAAATTTTTTATTTTGAATATCCTTAATAATGGCTTTATAGTCCATAGATGATTATTTATGTTGTTCCCAAATCTTAACTAATTCAACCATTGTTTGTATTGCTTTCTGCATGTCTTGAATACTAACATATTCATGTTTTGAATGAATTGCCATTTCACCAGTAAATATATTTGGACAGGGCAGTCCCATGAAAGATAACCTTGACCCATCTGTTCCGCCTCGAATGATAGTGGGCTTAGACTCAATTCCAATTTTAGACATTGCTTGAACAGCATAGTCAGCAACGAAAGGTACTTCATTAAGAATCTCTTTCATGTTTCTATATTGTTCTGTGATTTTAAAATCATATTCTAAATTTGGGTATTGTGATAATGTCTCCTGTAAAATAGATTTTAACCTTTCTTCGTGCTTTTTTAAATTAGCAGTAATATGATCTCTAATAATAAAGTTAACTGTTGCTTTTTCCAATTCTCCTTTTATTGAAGTAGGGTGAATAAAGCCTTCTCTATGAGAGGTTGATTCAGGGCAAAGTTCTGTTTTAGGTAAAGCTGCAACGAGTTCAGAAGCAACTTTAATTGCATTTACCATTTTATTTTTTGCGTAACCTGGATGAGCACTTATACCATTTATAGTAATAGATACTGCGTCAGCTGAAAAAGACTCATCTTCAATTGATCCTAAAGTTCCACCGTCTAATGTATAGCCATAATCAGCATTTAATCTCTCCATGTCTAAACGATCTACACCTCTTCCAATCTCTTCATCTGGAGTGAATAAGATTCTGATTTTGCCATGTTTTACCGAAGGGTTTTTCATCAAGTAATTAGCAAAATCCATGATTATTGCAATACCTGCTTTATCGTCAGCACCAAGTAATGTTAGCCCGCTTGCGGTAATAATATCGTCACCAATTTTAGATTTTAAATAAGGGTGCTTTTCAGTTGTTATTATTTGAGTTTTGTCATCCGGAAGTGTTATTGGTTTTCCGTCATATTCTCTGTGAACAATTGGTTTTACATTTGTTCCACTACAATCAGGAGCGGTATCCATATGTGCACAAAAACAAATAGTTGGTACTTTATTAGTAGAATTACTTTCTATTGTAGCAAAAACATAACCAAATTCATCCATCATTGCATCTTTCAATCCAAGCTCTTTTAGCTCGTTTACAAGAATTAATCCTAGGTCTTTTTGGCACAAAGAAGAAGGGAAAGTCTCAGAAAGTGGATCAGCTGTTGTATCAACTTGTACATACTTCTTAAATCTTTCTTCTACTGTATATTTATAATTATCCATTAAATATTTGTTTTTGATTTGTCAAAATGTTTGTTTCTCAAATATACCGATTTTAAAAAGAATTTTAATGAGGTGTTAGTGTTAAAATAGGTTTTTAATCAAAAGTTTGTAATTGACTGTCATGTTTTCATATAAGTATGTTATTTTATGTCATTCTGTCTTGTATCAAACAATGGCAATATGTTTGTAATACGAAACTGTATCAATTTAATATAGGAAAGATGTCGAAAGAAAAAGAAATAAAAGAAGAAAAAGATAATCAAGTTACGGATCAGGTTAATGAAAATGTTGAAACTGAAAACTCTCAAGAGGTAAACGAAGAGCAAGCAGAGCCAACATGGGAAGATAAATACAATGAGGTAAATGATAAGTTTGTTAGGTTGTATGCTGAATTTGATAATTACAGGAGAAGAACAAACAAAGAGCGTATTGAATTGATTGGTTCAGCAAGTGCTGGAGTAATTAAAGATATGATTCCTGTTTTGGATGATTTAGAAAGAGCAATCTTGAATAATGAGAAATCTGAAGATATTAAAGCGGTAAAAGAAGGTTTTGTTTTAGTTTCTAATAAATTTAAGAGTATTTTGGAAGCTAAAGGTCTTAAACCGATGGATTCTAAAGGTAAACCATTTGATAGTGAGCTTCATGAAGCAATTGCTAATGTTCCTGCTCCAGATAAGAAAATGAAAGGTAAAGTTGTTGATGATGTTGAAAAAGGTTATTTGTTAAACGATAAGGTTGTTCGTTTTGCAAAAGTTGTTGTAGGACAATAATTCATTTCATAAAACTAATTTATAATGAGTCAAAAAAGAGATTATTACGAGGTATTAGGTGTTTCTAAGAATGCTACAGAGTCTGAGATTAAAAAATCATATAGAAAATTAGCTTTAAAATACCACCCTGATAAAAATCCTGATGATAGTGAAGCTGAAGATAAATTCAAAGAAGCAGCTGAAGCTTATGAAATTTTAAGTGACCAAGATAAACGTGCAAAGTATGATCGTTTTGGTCATGCAGGTATAGGTGGAGCCGGAGGTTTTGGCGGAGGAGGAATGGATATGGATGACATATTCTCTCAATTTGGTGATGTATTTGGCGGTGCTTTTGGTGGTGGAGGAAGTTTCGGTGGAAGTCGAAGTAGAGGTTCACAAAGGGCTCGTGGTACAAACTTAAGGGTTAAAATGAAAATGACTCTTGAGGAAATTGCTGAAGGTGTTACAAAGAAAATTAAAGTAAATAAGTTAGTTAATGCTGACGGAGTGACTTATAAAAGTTGTACAACTTGTAATGGTTCGGGTAGAGTTATGAAGGTTGCTCAAACTTTTTTAGGTGCAATGCAGACTCAGTCAACTTGTCATGTTTGTCAAGGAGCTGGAAAGATGATTGATCATCGTCCATCAGATGCTGATGCACAGGGTTTGAAAAGACAAGAAGAGGTTATCGAGGTAAAGATACCACCTGGTGTTGAAGATGGTATGCAATTAAGTGTTTCTGGTAAAGGAAATGCTGGACCTTTCAATGGGGTTGCTGGTGATTTGATTGTTGTAATTGAAGAGATACCTCATGCTAACCTTAGAAGAGAAGGCGAAAATTTACATTATGAAGCTTTTGTCAATTTTGTTGATGCTGTTCTTGGAGAATCAATTGAGGTTCCTACTGTTTCAGGTAAAGCAAAAATCAAAATTGAAGCAGGTACTCAAAGTGGTAAAATGTTACGTTTAAAAGGAAAAGGTTTACCTGTTCTCCAAAGACATGGCCATGGTGATTTGTTTATCCATATTAACGTTTGGACGCCACAAAAGTTTTCAAAGGATGAAAGAGAATTACTAGAAAAACTTAAAGAAAGTGAAAATTTTCAACCAAATCCAGATGGAAACGAAAAAGGATTTTTTCAACGCGTGAAGGATATGTTTCAATAAGAAAATAATATTAAAAATAAAAAAGCGATGTATTTTAAATACATCGCTTTTTTTTATGGCTTTTCAACCGAATTATTAAAGCTTTTATAGCTTTAATAATCTTACTAATCTAGTTTATTTATAGTCCAAAATGTTTTTTAGCTTCATCGGTAATATATCCACCAATAGCAAGAGATGCTGTAGCAGCTGGAGATGGAGCATTTAATACATGTATAGAGTTTCCATGATACTCAATTCTAAAATCGTCTCTTGTATCTCCATCTTCTCTTAATAATAATGCTCTAACACCTGCTCTTCCTGGTCTTATATCATCCATAGTAAGAGAAGGGACCATTCTTTGTAGTGTTTTTAAGAATAGTTTTTTTGAAAAAGCTCTTCTGTACTCATCTATTCCAAATTTAATGTTTCCAAAAAATAGTTTCCAGGTTCCTTTATAAGTTAATGCATCAAAAGTATCTCTTAGAGAGAAGTCTGTTTTACCATACCCTTCACGTTTAAAAGTAAAAACAGCATTAGGACCACATTCAATTTCACCATCTGTCATTCTTGTAAAATGAACCCCTAGGAATGGGAAGTCTGGATTAGGAACAGGATATATAAGGTGTTTTATTTTATGGTGGCCTTGTTCTGTTAACTCATAGTAGTCACCTCTAAAACCTACAACTTTTTCTTTAAGGTCAACTCCGTCTTTTTTCGCTAAACGATCTGCTTGTAATCCTGCACAGAATACTAAATATTTAGCCTCGAAATTCCCCTTGCTTGTAATTATTGTTGATGAGTTTTCATTTTTCTTAATCTCAAGTACTTCTGTACTTAATTGAAGTGAACTTTCTTTTTGAGTTTCTAATGCAAGTTCAACCATTTTGGATGTAGCCCCTCTAAAATCAATTATTCCAGTACATGGAACATGAATTCCCGCAATTCCTTCACAGAATGGTTCGATTTCTTTTATTTCTTCAGAATTAATTTTTCTAATTCCTTCTATTTCATTTTTTAAACCTGTTTGATAAACTTTTTCTAAGTTTTCAAGTTCACTTTTATCTGTAGCAACTACAACTTTACCACAAACATCGTGAGCAATTCCATGTTCTTTGGCAAAGGCAACTAGCTCATGTCTACCTTGAATACAATTTTTAGCTTTTAATGATCCAGGTTTATAATACAATCCTGAATGAATTACGCCTGAATTATGACCTGTTTGATGGTCGGCAAGTAAGTCTTCTTTTTCTATTAAAATAATTTTAAGTGAAGGGTATTGTTTTTGCATTTTGTACATTGTTGCAGCTCCAACAATTCCACCTCCTATTATTGCTATATCAAAAGTCATAATCTGTTTTTATTACAAATTTAATTATTCGTTCAATATGATGAAGTTTTTACCTAGAAAAGATTACTAAAAGGTTAGTTCTTTAACTTTTTAATTCTACTATTAAATATGTTGAAATGAAGTAAAGTATACTTTTTTGTATTCAAAAAAAGATAATTCATCTAAAATAGGTTATAAAGTTTGTCCTAATTCATTACATTTGCTGAACGATTTTAAAATTTGACTTGGTATGGCAATAAAAGCTACAAACAAATCTTCGAAAACGACTAAGAAGTCAGCTAAGGCTGGGACTCCAAAGTTTTCTAAAGAAACATATATTAAGTGGTATAAAGACATGTTGTTAATTCGAAAATTCGAAGAAAAAACAGGTCAATTATATATTCAACAGAAATTTGGTGGTTTTTGCCATTTATATATTGGTCAAGAAGCTATTGTAGTTGGTACTGCAAGTGCTTGTAGACCTACAGATAAACACATGACTGCATATAGAGATCATGCTCATCCAATTGCTCTTGGAAGTGATCCTCGAAAATTAATGGCTGAACTTTACGGAAGAACTACAGGCTACTCTAAAGGTAAAGGTGGTTCAATGCATTTCTTTGATAAAGACAAAAACTTTATGGGGGGACATGGTATTGTTGGTGCTCAAATTGGAATGGGAGCAGGAGTAGCATTCGCAGAGAAGTATAAAGGAACTGAAAATGTTGCTTTTGTTTCAATGGGAGATGGTGCTGTTAGACAAGGTATTCTTCATGAGACATTTAATTTAGCGATGATGTGGAAATTGCCTGTAGTATTTATTATTGAAAATAATGGATATGCGATGGGTACAGCTATTAGTAGATCTACTAATGTTGAGGATTTAACTAAAATAGGTTTGTCTTACGAAATGCCTTCTAAAGCAGTTGATGGAATGTCACCAGAATCTGTGCATGAAGCTATTGAGGAAGCAGCAGATAGAGGAAGGAGAGGAGATGGTCCTACTTTATTAGATATAAGAACTTATAGATATAAAGGTCACTCAATGTCAGATCCTCAAAAATATAGGTCAAAAGAAGAAGTAGCAGAATGGATGTCTGTTGATCCAATTCAACATTGTTTAAATGTTATAAAAGACAATGAATGGATGTCTGAAAAGGAAATTGAAGATGTTTCTACATGGGTTAAAAAAGAAGTTGATGAATCCATAGAATTTGCTGAAAATTCTCCTTACCCTAGTGGAGAAGAATTATATGAAGATGTATATAAAGAAGAGGATTATCCTTTTATCAAAGAATATTAATAATAAGATATTATGGCTGAAATAGTTTATATGCCTCAATTGAGCGACACAATGGTTGAAGGTGTTGTTGCAGGTTGGTTTAAAAAAGTTGGAGATACAGTAAGTTCAGGAGAAGTTTTAGCAGAAATAGAAACGGATAAAGCTACAATGGAGTTTGAATCTTTCTACGATGGTGTTTTGTTACATATTGGAGTAGAAGAGGGAAGAGCTGTTCCTGTCAATACATTGTTAGCTGTTATAGGTGAAGAAGGAGAAGATGTTTCAAAAATTCTTGCTGATCAGTCAGAAGCTAAACCAGAAACTGAAAAAGAAGTAAAGTCTGAACCGGTAGCAAAGTCAGAAAAGCCTGTTGAAGAAAAGAAGGTAACAGAAGTTGCTCAAAAAGTTGAATCTGTAACCCCAGTTTATAATTCATCTGATGATGGAAGAATTCATGCTTCGCCATTAGCTAAGAAATTAGCAGAAGAAAGAGGTATTGATTTAAGAGCTGTTTCAGGAACTGGAGAAGGTGGAAGAATTGTTAAAAGAGATGTTGATCATTATGTCCCTTATACTCCTGCTCAAGGAGGAAGTAACTTTGTATCAGTTCCAGGAGTAGAGTCTTTCAACGATGAGACTGTATCTCAGATGAGGAAAACGATCGCTAGAAGATTAGCTGAAAGTAAATTTACAGCTCCTCATTTTTATCTTACTATGGATATTGATATGGATAATGCAATCAATATTAGAACTCAGTTAAACTCAACTGGTAATACTAAGATTTCATTTAATGATATGGTTGTTAAAGCGGTTGCATTGTCTTTGAAACAACATCCAACAATTAACAGTTCATGGAGAGGAGATTTTATTAGAAGAAATGATCATGTTCATATTGGTGTAGCAGTAGCTGTTGATGAAGGATTATTGGTTCCTGTAGTTCGTTTTGCTGATTCTAAATCGTTAAATCAAATTGGAGCAGAAGTAAAAGATTATGCTCAAAAAGCTAAGTCTAAAAAACTACAACCATCGGATTGGGAAGGAAATACTTTCACAATTTCTAATTTAGGTATGTTTGGAATCGAATCCTTTACTGCAATTGTAAATTCTCCAGATAGTTCAATTTTGGCTGTTGGAGGTATTAAAGCAATTCCAGTAGTTAAGAATGGACAAGTTGTGCCTGGAAATGTGATGAATGTAACGTTGTCCTGTGACCATAGAGTTGTTGACGGTGCATCAGGAGCTGCTTTCTTGAATACATTTAAGAATTTTATGGAGAACCCTGCAACAATATTAGTTTAAGAAAAGCTTTTAAGATAAGTTAAAGGTCAGTATTTGTATTACTGACCTTTTTTTGTTTTATATTTTTTGATATTATTTATAGATAAATTAAAAATTCTAAGTTTCTTTACAAGTGTAAATATGAATTACGTTATAATAGATATTGAAACAACAGGTGGAAGTCCTAAAAACTCTAAAATAACAGAGATTGCGATGTATAAGCATGATGGTCTAAAAGTTATTGACGAGTTTGAATCATTAATCAATCCTGAGATCCCTATACCTGAATTTATCGTTAATTTGACCGGTATAAGCGATGATATGGTGAAAGGTGCGCCTAAATTTCATGAAGTTGCAAAAGAGATCGTTGAATTTACAGAAGAATGTATTTTTGTAGCCCATAATGTGAATTTTGATTATGGAGTTATACGTCATGAGTTTAGAAAGCTTGGATACGATTATAGAAGAAAGAATCTATGTACAGTTGTTGCTTCTAGAAAAATTCTTCCTGGACATGATTCTTATAGTTTAGGTAAGTTAACCAAAGATTTAGGGATTAAGATTCAAGGAAGGCATAGAGCAGGTGGAGATGCATTAGCAACTGCAAAACTATTTACTATACTAAATGAAACAAATGAAAAAGGGTTACTTGAGTTAATAACAGAAGATTTAAACCCTAAAATTTTACATCCCAATTTAGACTTAGCAGAGCTAGATGAAATTCCGGATAAAACAGGTGTATATCGTTTTTATAATGAGGTAAATCAATTGGTATATGTAGGTAAAAGTAAACACATAAGAAGACGTATCAACCAACACCTTAAAAATACCAAATCGGCTAAAGGATTAAGTTTATTGAAAGAGATTGTTCGAATCGAATATGAAATAACAGGCTCGGAATTAATAGCTTCTATTGTTGAGTTAAATTTAATCAATAAATATCAACCTACATTTAATTCTCCATTTAGAAAGTCAAAATATACTTATGGTTTATACGACTATAAAGATGAAGGTGGATATCATCGCTTTTTTATAGGTTTAACCTCTAAATTAACCGAAGCTCCTTTAATGGCTTATGTTACAAAAAAAGAAGCGATTAATCATTTAATTTTATTAGTTGAAAAATTCAATTTATGTCAAAAGTTATGTGATTTAGATTCTTCAAATACAGCTTGTTTACAATATCCTAAAAGTGAATGTAAAGGAGCATGTTTAAAAGAAGAACTTCCTTCTAGTTACAATTTAAAAGCACAAAACTTAATTAATGAAGTTTTATTAGTAGGCCAAAATTTTTATATTGTTGATAGTGGAAGACAAAAAGGAGAGAAAAGTATCGTTTTAATTGAAGATGGTGAATTGAAATCTTATGGTTTTACACCTTTTCATTTTCAATTTAATTCTTTATCCAAGTGGAAGCATACTTTAAGTGATTTTGGTAACAATCCTGATGATTTTACACTTCTAAGGAATTATATAAAAAATAATTCAACTCTAAATATTGTTAGATTTTAACTTTTTATTTTCTTTTTTAGGTTTTAACCTAAATCCGCCAATAAGTTTTAAGTGATAAAAACTTTGTCTATAAACCAAATCGTTATACCTTATTGATTTATTATTGAAGTCTGCTGATAGTAAAATGAACCTTCTGTCACCAGAATATCCTGCTACACATATAATATCGTATCTAGGAGCTAGACCTAAAAAACCTCTTGTGACCTGTTTGGTTTCGTAATATTTATTTTGGATAACAGCTCCAAGCCCAAATAATCCTCCTATTTGCCAGTTTTTATACTTAAATATTTTAGCAAAACCAGGTATTACTCCAATGTCAATAGCGCTAAAATATGGAGATTCTGTTTTAGAGTTGGCTGTATCAATTAAATTGTTAGGTAATAAGGTTCTTTGGTCATTACCTACACCGTACATATTGAAAGTGTTTTTTAAATAAAATGAACTTGCACTTTTTTTATAACTTCCTTTCTTTCCATAGAAAGCGTTCATGTTAAGGTCTTTATTGAAAAAATACCAAGCATTAAGGGAAATACCAGTGGAAGTGGTGAATGGCCTTATATCATTCGGGTTTTGACTAGTTAAAGAGTCATTCCATTCAATAGCGTTTTTAATTGCAAAACCTCTGAAAATTCTTAAATCAAACTCACAGTAAGTTTGTTTGTAGGTATAAGCAGCTCTTAAACTTCTAAAATCTGTAGTTCCATACTTTTCTGTGCTTTTAGTGTTTTGACCAATAGCAAATGAAATTCTTAGAGAAAACCATTTATAAGCTCCTCCAAGACCTAAAACAGTTTTGTAGTTATTTCTGTAATAAATTTTACTTAGATCTTTATCAAAAGGATACTGAACGGAGAAAGGAGCAGAGTTGTAACCTATATCCGTAAATAGTATGACTTTATTTTTATAAAGTTTATAAGATAATGAATCATTCTCACCTGCATTTGAATTTAAACAGATAAGGAGGGAAGAAAAAAAAGCTACTATTTTAATAAACTTGAACAAAAAATACTTTATTGAAATTAATAAAAAGATTTACCAACTTCCTCCAGATCCACCACCGCCGAAGCCACCACCTCCGAATCCTCCGAATCCACCACCAGAGGAAGAACCTCCTCCAAAGCCGCTTCCAAAACCTCTACTTCCAAAATACATCGCACCAGCTCCCATTGTTAAGCCGTCGCCTCCTCCATTACCACCATTTTTAAAACGAATGATAAAAAAGATAAAAATGAAAACCAATATCATAATAGCTTTAAGTAAGCCTTTGTTTGATTTTTTCTTTTTAGTATATTCTTTTGAGTTAAATTCACCTTTAGCGAGTTGCATTAAAACATTAGTCGTTTGGTCTAATGCTTTGAAATATTCTCCAGATTTTAGATAAGGTACTAGCTCTTTTTCTTGAATTAGTTTAGCTGTTGCATCAGGTATTGCACCTTCAAGCCCTTTTCCAATTGCAATAAAGAATTTACGTTCGTTCTTACCACCAGTTGGTTTAAGAAGAATAACAATACCATTGTCTTTCTCTTTTTGACCTATTCCCCATTCTTCTCCAACTCTAGTTGCGAATTCCCAAGGTTCAAATCCTTGTAGCTCATCGATAATAATTACAGCTATTTGATTGGATGTTGAATCGGAAAAACGTTCAAGTTTTTCCTCTAGTATATTAGCTTCATTTGGTGTTATGAAATTAGGGAATTCTTTAGATAAGTTGTTTACTAATCTTTTTGGAGTAGGGGGAGAAGGTATTCCTTTAGTTTGTCCAAAAGTGAAGGTTGAAATTAAAATGGATATTATAAAAGTAAGAGAGAATTGTTTAAACATATTATTTTTTTAATTATTCAAATGAAATATCATTTGTTAGTTCATTTGTATCGTCTTTCTGGTAAGGGAAATTTGCTTTTAATTTTTTTCCAATCATTTCAATTCCTTGGCATAAACCTACAGTGAATTGTTCTTTTTTAAATTCTACGATCATTTGGTTTCTTATTGAATCCCAAAAGTCATCTTCTACAAGGTCATTTATTCCTTTATCCCCTAAGATTGCAAATTTTCTATCTTCTACAGCTAAGAATATCAAAACACCATTTCGTAGTTCTGTTTGATGCATTTTAAGCTTTTCAAAAACTTGTTTTGATTTCTTTATAACATCTTGTTTACAATTTTTAGTTAAATGTACCCTTATTTCTCCAGATGTATTTAATTCAGCATTTTCAATAGCTAACTGAATATCTCTTTGTTGAATGTCGGTAAAAAAGTCTTTAATATCCATTTTATAAATAGGTTAAAAAGAAACAGCGATTTATTTAAAATCGCTGTTAAATGAATTATTTTGAGAAATCAACTGTTGGAGCTATTTCTGAACCTTCAGCTGCTGCAAATGGTTCTTTTTTAGGGAATGTTTCCTTGTTTAGAATTATACTATTTAAGAAACCTCTTATATGAGAATTATAAACTTTAATAGATTGATTATAATCTTGTCTAGCTTTATTAATTCGATTTTCAGTTCCTTCGAGTTGAGCTTGTAGGATCTGAAAATTTTCAGTTGAACGAATTTGAGGGTAAGCTTCAAAAGCTAAGTTGATTGCAGAGTTTATCTGTTTTCCAACTTTGTCAAAATCAGCAGGCGATTTAGCATCTACAATACCAGCTCTTGCTTTAGTGACATTTTCTAATATTCCTTTTTCATTTTCAGCAGCTCCTTTAACAGTTGCAACAAGTTGAGGAACTAGATCGGCTCTTCTTTGGTAGGTTGCTCCTACATCTCCCCATTTTTGATCAACAGTTTCTTGATAGTTAATTGCTTTGTTATATCTACCGCTATAGGTAGAAAATACAGTTATAACAATTAATACAATTGCTCCAATAATAATGTACGACTTTTTCATTTTTATATGTTTTTTATTTTTTAATATTAGTCAAAGCTTATGCCATTTATAAATATAGACATAATGTCATTAGAAAATATTTTTAGTAGCTAAATATTCATCCAAAGTTGGTATTTCAGCATATAGAACTTCTCTAGCTTTACTTCCTTGAAATGGACCAATTATACCAAATGCTTCTAATTGATCAACTATTCTTCCAGCTCTATTGTATCCAAGTTTTAATTTACGTTGTAATAAACTTGCAGAGCCTTGTTGGTGTAACACTATTATCCTAGCAGCATCAGCAAACATAGGGTCTAGTTCGTTTGTATCAATGTCTTTTTCGCTATCTCCTCCCTCACCAACATATTCTGGTAGAATTAAAGCTTCAGGATAAGCTCTTTGTTCACCAATGAAATTACATATTTCTTCTACTTCTGGTGTGTCAACAAATCCACACTGTAAACGGATAAGTTCTGAACCACTCATGATTAACATATCTCCTTTACCAATAAGTTGGTCTGCACCTGAACCATCTAGTATTGTTCGAGAGTCAATTTTTGATAAAACTCTAAAAGCAATCCTTGCAGGGAAGTTTGCTTTAATCATACCAGTAATTACATTTACCGATGGACGTTGAGTTGCTACTATAAGGTGGATACCGATTGCTCGGGCAAGTTGTGCAATACGAGCTATTGGTTGTTCTATTTCTTTACCAGCAGTCATTATTAAATCAGCAAACTCATCAATTAGAACTACAATATAAGGTAGGTACCTATGTCCGTTTTCTGGGTTTAGTTTTCTAGCTATGAATTTAGCATTGTATTCTTTTATTGTTCTGCAGTGTGCATCTTTTAATAATTCGTAACGATCATCCATTTCAATACACAATGAATTCATTGTATTTACAACCTTAGAAGTGTCAGTTATAATAGCATCTCCCTCTCCTGGAAGTTTTGCTAAGAAGTGACGTTCAATTTTATTGAAAAGTGTTAATTCCACTTTTTTAGGGTCAACTAAAACAAATTTCACTTGAGCAGGATGCTTTTTATAAAGAATAGATACTAGAATAGCATTTAATCCAACTGACTTTCCTTGACCTGTTGCACCTGCGACCAAAAGGTGGGGCATTTTAGTAAGGTCAAACATGTAAGTTTCGTTAGTGATTGTTTTTCCTAGAACAACAGGGAGTTCAAAATCACAATTTTGAAATTTTTCAGAAGCGATAAGTGTCCTCATCGGAACCATTTCAGGTTTGCTATTTGGAACTTCAATACCTACTGTACCTTTTCCTGGTATTGGTGCTATAATTCTTATTCCAAGAGCACTTAAACTTAAAGCAATATCATCTTCAAGGTTTTTGATTTTAGATATTCTAACCCCAGGAGCAGGAACTATTTCGTATAATGTAACTGTAGGACCAACCGTAGCCTTAATCTTGGAGATGTCGATTTTGTAGTTAAGAAGTGTTTCAACAATTTTATTTTTATTACTTTCTAATTCATCCTTATCTACGTTTATTCCACCTTTTCCATAATCTTTTAAGAGGTCAATAGGAGGTAAGACGTAACTAGAAAGATCAAGTTTAGGGTCATATTCTCCAAATTCTTTACTTAAATCGTCAACTTCATTGTCAGAAAGCACTTCTTCTTCTTTTCCTTCAACGACTTGTAGTTCTTTGTTATCGATTAATTTATCTTCTTCTGGAACTTCCACTTCAAAATCGTTAGACATCGTGGAAGAAGTTTTCTTTTCTGGCTCTTTGTATGTAATTTCTAAATCACTCTCGATTATTTCATTTTCTTCAGTTTTTTCTTCTTCTTTGTCCTCTGAAAAATCTACTGTTTTAGAGATTTTTTCTTCTTCTATTTCCTCGTCTTTGATTGTGTTTACGACATGTATGTCTGAGGCTAAAACAGGCTCTTGTTCGGAGTCTAAGTTTTCATTGTTTTCAATTATATTTTCTTCTTCATCGATTCTTGAAGATTGTTTAAACCACCTGAATAAAGCTTTGAAATTTGGATTAAAGAGTATTACTATTGTTAAATAAAGAAGTAGTATGATTAATGCAAAAGCTCCAAATCTTCCTAAAGATATTTCTAACCATTGATTAATGTGAAATCCAAATGAACCTCCAAGGTAATTTATTTTATTTGAGAAGAAGCCTAAAAATAAAGCTCCCCAAATCATAAAAAGAAAGGTTACTGTATAAGTTTTTTTGATTGGTAAAATAGCATAGTCTAAAAGTATTTTAATACCTGAAATAAATAATAAAATACAGAAACCAAAAGAGGATAGCCCAAACCATTTGTAGATCAATAGGTGAGAAGACCATGCACCAAATTTACCAAGCCAGTTATCAACAGGTGTTGTATTTCCGTCGAATAAAAATTCTATAAGCGATTTGTTTATTACTCTGTCTTGATCAGATTGCCAGGTGAAAAGATACGATAAGCAAGCTAGGAAAAAATAGCAAGATAGAAGTAGGAGTGCTGCTCCAATAATGTTTTTAGCTTTTTTCTGGTTTAACTTATTGATGTTGAGCGTTTTTTTTGTCTTTTTAGGAGGGGGGGAGGACGTTTTCTCGTTTTTTTTAGAATTCCCTCTTGTGTTTTTTTCTTTAGATATATATTCGTTTCCTTGTGCCATTTCTTTTTATTATTAACACGAAGATAATAAACGAATATGGAGTTTATTAAGCTGCTGTATTTGAGTATAAACAATAGAATGTTACTAACGTTTAATTGTGCTTATTTGAAGAAATGAAGGTGCTATTTTGGTTGTACTTCGTTGTTTTTATTTTGGTACATCAAATTAAGGAAATCATCAAAACTAACTTTTTTATAATCAGAAGGTATTCCGAATAAATCATGATCTGGTGTGTAGTTTTTAATAGATGTTAATTGGTATAAAACCATTCCTTCATTTGTTTCAATAGTGTATTTTACAGGTAGTCCAGGCGAATCGTTATAAGCTTCAATGTATTTAGGTGATAGTTTTTTAACATAAAGAATTTCAATTGGTTGAGTGTCTCTGCTTGAAGTGATTTTTAGTTTCTTTGTTTTGAAGTCAAGTATTTTTTCTCGACTACATTTTTTCTTGTAAATTGGTTGAGAACTATTTGTATCAGGTGATTGGGCTTTACTTAAGTCTGTTTGTATTGCGAACTTGTTTAAACCGTCGTTTAGAAGAAGGTAAGATTTGTTTAATATGGTATGTTTAATTAAAATTTGTTTGCCAAATTGTTTTGTTTCGTTTTCAATTCTAACAATTGTATCATTTGTGAAGACCACCATTTCTCTCTTTGGGTATACTTTTTGAAGAGCAGTGTCTACCATTGTTATTTCGTAAACAAGTTTACCGGTGAATTTTTCATGCTTTTGTGAAAAAACAGAAAATGTAAAAAGGATAAAGAGAATTGATAGTTTCATTTAAAAATTTTAAGCAAGAACTATTTCGAATGTTTCTTTGATTGCATTAATAGCGAATTTCACTTCTTCCATTGTGGTGTAACGAGAGAAAGAAAATCTGACGTTTGGTCTAGATGGATCAGCCTTAATTCCTTCTAAAACGTGAGAGCCTTTGTTGGCACCAGAAGAACATGCGCTTCCTCCAGAGCATGCTATTCCTTTTAGGTCTAGGGTGAATAAAAGCATTCCTGATTTTTCATTTTTAGGAAAACAAACGTTTAAAACAGTGTAAAGACTTTTGTCTTTCTGAGTTTCTCCGTGAAAATTAACATCTTCAAATATGCTCTTTAATTCTTCTATCATGTAGGATTTTAGTCCTTGAACATGTTCTTGATGAGCTTCAATATTTGAGTATGCAAGCTCTAAGGCTTTTGCGAGTCCAACTATTCCGTAAACATTTTCTGTCCCACCTCTTAAGCCTCTTTCTTGAGCTCCACCATGTATTAAAGGATTTGCTTTATTTTGTTTATTGATGTATAAAAAACCAACTCCTTTAGGTCCGTGAAACTTATGAGCTGCTCCTGTTATAAAGTCAATGTTTTGTTCTTTTAAGTTGAAATTATAGTGTCCCATTGTTTGTACAGTGTCTGAATGAAACAATGCATTGTACTTCTTACAAAGGTTATTTACTTTATCGATAGGGAGTAGGGTTCCAATTTCGTTGTTGGCATGCATTAGGGAAACTAATGTTTTTTCATTTGATTCTAAAAGAGATTCTAGGTCTTTCAAATCAACATTACCTTTTTGGTCTATTTTGACATAGTCAACTTTTATATTGTCTGATTTTTGAAGTGCTTCAACTGTGTGGCCAACAGCATGGTGTTCAATTGAAGTAGTGATTATTCTTGTTACACCAAGTTGATGAACACTTGTGCAGAGTGCCATGTTGTCTGCTTCAGTTCCTCCTGATGTGAAGATTATTTCAGCTGGGTCACAATTTAATAATTTAGCAATTTTCCTTCTTGATGTCTCTATTGAAGCTTTAGATTGACGACCATAAAAATGTGTAGATGAGGGATTTCCGAATTCATTGCTTAGAATAGGAATCATTACTTCTAACACTTCTTTAGCTATTGGTGTTGTAGCTGCATTATCAAGGTATACACGCATCTTTTATTTGTTTTTGAAGGTTCAAAGATATGAAAATTAGTTTTTAGAGCTTCTATTTAAGTTGTTACTATTTAAATTTCTTTTTTAGTTTTGTATAATAAGTTTATTCTTTTGATAAATAAGCTTGGTTTAAATTTCCTTTATGAAAAAAGTATATTCGTTTTTATTAAATTCTTTACCGAGACCTCTTTTAATTAGGTTAAGTTATCCTTTTAAACTGGTTGCACCTATATTATACAAAGGAAATAATGTTGAATGTCCTGTCTGTGAAAAGTCTTTTAAGAAGTTCCTTTCTTATGGTTCAAAAGTAGCCCAAAGAGATAATGTTTTATGTCCTTATGATTTGACATTAGAACGTCACCGATTGATGTGGTTGTATTTGAAAGATCATTCAAATTTTATGACAGATAAATTGGATGTGCTTCATATTGCTCCTGAGCAATGTTTTCATTCAAGATTTAAAGAGCAAAGTAATCTTAAGTATTTGACTGGAGATCTAGAGTCTCCAATTGCTGATATGCATTTTGACCTTCACTCTATTCCTTTAGAAGAAAATCGTTTTGATGTGGTGTTTTGTAATCATGTTTTAGAACATGTTGAAGATGCGTTACAATGTATGAAAGAGCTTTATAGAGTTATGAAGCCAGGTGGTTGGGGAATAATGCAAGTACCTCAGGATATTACCAGAAAAGAAACGTATGAAGATGCTTCTATTACTTCTCCTGAAGATAGAGAAAAGCATTATTGGCAAAAAGATCATGTTCGTTTATTTGGGTTAGATTACCCAGAATGGTTAAAAAAAGCAGGTTTTACTGTAAAGGAATTCAAACCAACAGAAAACTATACAAAAGAACAGATTAGTCGATATAGACTTCAAGAGGGAGAAGTGTTATATATTGTGAGTAAGTAGAATTTAGAAAGTAAAACTAATTTTATTTATCATTTATTGCTTAATTTTTTAAGAATCTCTAAAAGTTGTTTTTTTGAAGTGAATCCTACTTTTTGATAGATTATTTCATGCTTTTCATTTAAGAAAACGAGTGTTGGGTATTCAAGCTTACCATTGATTGATCCTAACTCTTCTGCTAATTCATGTGTACCAGTATTGTTACCTGTTGGTTTGTAATAAAATTCTACGTTGTTTATGGATATTGTATTCTTTTCTTCAGCATTTAATTCGAAGTAATATCCGAACTCATTGAACTTTTTTATGACGGTACTGTCTATTAATGTTGAATATTTCATCTGTTTACAATACTTACACCAATCTGTGTGTATGAAAACGACGCTTTTGTTTGGGGATGTTTTTTGTAATGAGTCGTATTGGTTTAAGAGGCGAATTTGCTCCTGACCATATAAAGTCGGAAGGATAGAAAAGATAATTATAGTAAGTATAATTTTCATCTAATTTATTTTATATCTAATTCCGAAAAATGCTCTAGCGCCTTGATTTGGAGCAAATATATAGGAAGGATCAAAAGTTAAACCATAAGGATTGTTTGGGGTTACTATTGCTTCTCCTGATGGAGAGAATTGTACGTTTTTATCAAAAGGGTCGTTTGGTCTAGCTATTATAAAAGGATTTCCTTTATTAGGAGTGAAATTTAATAGGTTTTTCACTCCTGCATATATTTCCCATTTTTTAAACCCTTTATAGTTAAATTGGATGTTTTGGGTGCTCCACCAAGGAGAAAATTCACTTCTTGGATCAAGTTCACTTACTAAAGGTAATCGCATAGGGCTGTATAAGTTACCAGAATAATCAATCTCTGTATTTAATTTTTTGATGAGGTAGGATGCTCCCCAAGTACCGGTGAACCTTTCGGAAAGAATTTGTTGAGCCTTTATTCCGTTTTCAATGTTTGTGACGTTCATGATTGTTGCTCCACTATTCAGTTTAAATCCATTTTTTAGGGAGATGTTTAAGTTCATGGATATGCCTTCACTAATTGCGTGACCGTTCAGGTTTTTATAAAGGATAGAATTTGGGTCAGTATCGTAGTCCGGAAAAATTTTATTTGTAAAATAAGTGTAGAATCCAGTGATGTCGATATTGATAGAGTGGTCTTTTTTAGTGTAGAAAGTTCCTGTGTAATTGATATTGGCGTTATAGGACTGTTCAGGTTTTAGGTCTTCTTGAATAATGACATTTCTAGCTCCTGTTAAAGCGGCATGATCTTCGGTAAAGATATTTACGACTCTAAAACCAGTCCCAGAGTTTAGTCTTAATGAGTGTGTTTTTTTTAGTTTTATTTTATAACCTAATCTTGGTGTCAAAATTGTTCCATGGTTATTTGAAAAATCTACTCTAGCACCTAGTAGAAGTTTTTGATTTTCGTTTATTTTGAATTCGTCTTGACCAAAAACACTACTAATGTGAGTATTGTCAGGGTTGTTTAATTCTTCTTTTTGAGTTGCTGGTGTGTTATCGTCGTAATAGGTGTACCTGTATGAACTCCCCATGGTAAGGTCGTGCCTAGGTAAAACTTTATTCCATACTATTTGAGAAAAGCCGATTTTTTGGTCGCCTACATATATCATATCGCCATAGTAGCTATTTTGTTGGTGTGAATTTGCTGAAAATGATATTTTAATATCTTCATCAATAGGTAGTTGGTAGCTTCCCAGTAATTCAACCCTAGATGTGTAAATGCTTTCTCCGTAAATGGAGTCGGTTCCTCTGTGTTCTGGAGTCCAGTTCATTTCTCCACCCCACCTATCTTCGTAAAGATACCTTCCAGCTATTGTAAAAAGTTTATTGTTTTTTTGTTTAAAATTCCATTTTTGAAATACAGAGATTCTATTGGATAAGGTCACGTCAGTAAAATTATCATTATTTAAATCTGTTGGAGTGTTGTAGTTGAAATAGTTTATTCCTGTAAGTATACTTACCTTGGATTTAATTCGTGATTTAATACCTATATCAATGTTGTTTTCTAGGTAGCTTGTTGACATTAAATCAACTGTTAGTAAAGGTGCTTTTTCAGGTTTTTTAGTAATTACATTAATGATGCCTCCAATCGCCTCGCTTCCGTATAAAGAAGAAGATGGGCCTTTTACTATTTCAATTCTTTCAATTAATGCGTTTGGTATCCCTGATAAACCGTAAACCGTCGAGAGACTACTTACTATTGGCATACCGTCTATTAGAACCATGGTGTATGGTCCTTCAAGCCCATTCATGTGAATGTCTCCGGTGTTACATATTGCACAGTTTAATTGAGGTCGAACACCATTGATGTTCTGAAGTGATTCAAAGAGGTTAGGGGTAGGGTTTCTTTTAAAGAATTTAGGGGTGTATACTTCAACTGGAGTAATGCTTTCTAGTTTGCTTACTTCTTTTAGGTTACCAGAAATAACAACGTTTTCAATTTCAGTTAATCTTTCTTTTAGTAAGATGTTTAAATGGTTGTTTTTTGAAATATTAATTTTTTCATGATAACTATTATATTCTATATGTTTAACATATAAATCAATTACCGAGTCTTTTATGTTTTTAATGGAAAAAAATCCGTTTGAATCCGTGTAGATTGTTTTGTTATGTCCTTTAATTATTATTTGTGCGAGTTCGATGTTTGTTTCTCCGTTTGATATGTTTCCGTTTATGTTGAAGTTTTTTTGACTAAAAGTTATGTTATTAAGAAGAATAGTAAATATAAAAACGATTTTTTTCATTTCTTTTTATTTAATTTTTATCAAATATAAATATATTTTTAGTCTTACCTAAAAAAAAGATTTTAAAATATTAAATCTTCGATTGAGGTGTGTTTAGAAGTTGTTAACTACTTATCTGAAATAAATCAAATTTTTTAGACAATAAAAGGAAGTCTTTTCTTAAATTTGCGCCAATTTGGAAAAAAGTTTTTCAAACGTATTAGATTAAGTAAATGTAAAGCGCTTTATAAAGATGCCAAAAAATAATTCTTACAAATCCATTTTAATTATAGGTAGTGGTCCAATCGTTATAGGTCAAGCTTGTGAATTTGATTATGCAGGTTCTCAAGCAGCAAGATCTTTGAGAGAAGAAGGAATAGAGGTTACTATTATCAACTCTAATCCAGCTACGATAATGACGGATAAAGTAATAGCAGATAACGTTTATTTGTTACCGCTTGAACCATCTAGCATAATTGATATACTTGAAAAGCATGAAATTGACGCTGTACTTCCAACTATGGGAGGTCAAACTGCTTTGAATTTATGTATTCAATGTGATGAAATGGGGATTTGGGAAGATCACGGTGTTGAAATCATAGGTGTTGATATTAAAGCAATTGAAATAACAGAAGATAGGGAAGAATTTAGAGAGTTAATGGGAAGAATAGATGTTCCTATGGCACCTCAAAAAACAGCCAAATCTTTTTTAGAAGGAAAAGAAATTGCACAAGAGTTTGGTTTTCCTTTATGTATTAGAGCTTCTTACACACTCGGTGGAGCAGGAGCTTCTATTGTTCATGACCCAAAAGAATTTGATTCATTGATGGATAGAGGTTTACAATTATCACCTATTCATGAAGTGATGATAGATAAAGCTTTGTTAGGATGGAAAGAATATGAGCTTGAATTGTTGAGAGATAAAAATGATAACGTTGTTATTATTTGTTCTATTGAGAATTTTGACCCTATGGGAATACATACTGGAGATTCAATTACTGTAGCTCCAGCTATGACACTATCTGATACTACTTTTCAGAAAATGCGTGACATGGCAATTAAAATGATGCGTTCAATCGGTAATTTTGCCGGAGGATGTAATGTTCAATTTGCGGTATCACCAGATGATAATGAAGATATTATTGCAATTGAGATAAATCCAAGGGTTTCTCGTTCTTCTGCATTAGCATCAAAAGCAACTGGGTATCCAATTGCTAAAATTGCTTCTAAATTAGCTATTGGTTATAATTTAGATGAGTTGAAAAATCAAATAACTAAAACTACTTCAGCATTATTTGAACCAACATTAGACTATGTAATTGTTAAGATACCAAGATGGAACTTTAATAAATTCCCTGGAACTGATAGAAAGTTAGGTCTTCAAATGAAATCAGTAGGTGAGGTTATGGGGATTGGAAGAACTTTCCAGGAAGCACTTCAAAAAGCTTGTCAATCTTTAGAGATTAATCGTAATGGTTTAGGAGCTGACGGTAAAGAGTTAACTAATCAAGATGAGATTCTTTATAGTCTAGAAAATGCAAGTTGGAACAGGTTGTTTCACATTTATGATGCAATAAAATTAGGAATACCGTTCAAAAAAATTGTAGAGAAAACAAAAATTGATATATGGTTTTTAAAACAAATTGAAGATTTAATAAAGTTAGAGCGTAAAATTGAGAAATTTCATTTAGGAAGTATTCCTAAGGAATTGGTTTACGAAGCTAAACAAAAAGGGTATGCGGATAGACAAATCGCCCATCTATTAAGATGCTTGGAGTCTGAGGTAAACAAAAAGAGAAATGAATTTGGAATTAAACGTGTTTATAAGTTAGTAGATACTTGTGCTGCTGAATTTGAGGCACAAACTCCATATTACTATTCTACTTTTGAATATGAAAATGAAAGTGTTTCTACAGATAAAAAGAAAATAGTAATTCTTGGTTCAGGACCTAATAGAATTGGTCAAGGTATTGAGTTTGATTATAGTTGTGTTCATGGTGTTTTAGCTGCAAAAGAATGTGGTTATGAAACGATTATGATTAACTGTAATCCAGAAACTGTTTCAACTGATTTTGATACTGCGGATAAATTATATTTTGAGCCAGTTTTTTGGGAGCATGTTTTTGATATCATTCAACATGAAAAACCAGAAGGTGTGATTGTTCAATTAGGTGGTCAAACTGCTTTGAAAATGGCTGAAAAACTTGAACGTCATGGAATTAAGATTATTGGTACTAGCTACGAAGCTTTAGATTTAGCGGAAGATAGAGGTAGGTTCTCAAAATTATTAGAGAAAAACGATATTCCTTTTCCTAAGTATGGAGTTGTTGAAAGTGCTGAACAAGCATTAGAATTATCTGATGATTTAGGTTTTCCATTGTTAGTTCGTCCATCTTATGTATTAGGTGGTCAAAAAATGAAAATCGTCATTAATAAAGAAGAATTAGAACACCATGTAGTGGATATTATTAATGAAATGGGGGATAATCAAATTTTATTAGATCATTTCATTGGAGGAGCAATAGAAGCCGAAGCAGATGCTATTTGCGATGGAGAAAATGTTTATATAATAGGTGTTATGCAACACATTGAACCTGCAGGTATTCACTCAGGGGATTCATTTGCCGTTTTACCTCCTTATAACTTAGGTGATTTTGTTTTACAACAAATTGAAGATATTACTAAGAAAATTGCTGTTGAGTTAAAAACAGTTGGTCTCTTAAATATTCAATTTGCAATCAAAGACGATAAGGTTTATGTAATTGAGGCAAACCCAAGAGCTTCAAGAACGGTACCTTTTATTGCTAAGGCATACGATGAACCATACGTTAATTATGCTACTAAAGTAATGTTAGGCGATAAGAAAGTGACAGATTTTAATTTCAATCCAAGAAAAGAAGGGTATGCTATTAAAATTCCTGTATTTTCTTATGAAAAATTTCCGGATGTAAAGAAAGAACTTGGTCCTGAAATGAAATCTACAGGAGAAGGGATTCGTTTTGTTAAAAACCTGAAAGATCCTTATTTCGTTAAAATTTATTCTGAAAGAAATTTATACTTATCTAAATAATGATAGTTGAAGCAAGTGTTACAGGTATATTTAGAACAATTTTAATTATTGTTGGAACACTTGCTTTGCTTCGTTTTCTGGGTAGAATAATGATTGCTAAACGTAATCTAGAAGAGGAACGGAGTATTTTAAAAGCTCAAAGAAAACAAGAAAAAGAATTAGAGAAAGTAAAAAAGAGGTTTGGTAAAACAGACATTATAAACGATAATTCTAATTCAAGTCACCCTAAGATTAATCCTAATAAAGTTGAAGATGTTGATTTCGAAGAAATTCCATGATGTTTTCAATTGATTATTATCTTTACTGAATATTAAGAATAATTAAATTAATATCATTTTATGAAGAATTTCTTTCAAAAAAATTGGGTTCACTTTTTAGTGCTACTATTGTTCTTTATTATTACTTTTTTATACTTTCAGCCGCAATTTTCAGGCTATGGTTTAAAGCAACATGATATTGAGCAATATAAAGGGATGTCTCATGAAACTCAGACTTTCCGAGACAAAACAGGAGAGGAGCCATTATGGACAAACTCAATGTTTGGAGGTATGCCAACCACTCAGATATCTGTCCTTTACCCTGGAAACATATTTCAAAAAATTACAATTGGATTTATTCGCTTTTTAGGTGGGCCAGGCGCTATTGTTTTAATACACCTTATTGGTTTCTATATTTTAGGATTGTGTTTAAGAATACATCCATTAATTGCAGTTTTTGGTGCTATTGCTGTTTCTTTTTCATCTTATGAGATAATTATTCTTCAAGCTGGTCATAATTCAAAAGCGATTGCGGTAGCTTTCATGGCGCCAGTGATAGGTGCTTTTTTAATGGCTTATAGAAAGAATTGGAAGTGGGGAGTAATTCTATCTGCTATTTTCATGTCTTTTCAATTAGCAGCAAACCACCTTCAAGTAACTTATTATATTGCTATTCTTTTATTAGCATTGGGAGGTTTTGAACTTTTTCAAGCTTTTAAAAGCAAAAAAATAAAACCTTTTTTAATTACTTCCGGAGCTTTAATCGGAGCTTATTTATTATCATTTATTATAAACTATGGAAACATAGCTTTGACAAATGATTATGCGAAACAAACAATTAGAGGAAAAAATGAAGTAACCATTAATCCTGATGGGACTTCAGCTTCTCAACAATCAGCAGGTTTAGATAAAGATTATATTACTAGGTGGAGTTATGGAAAAGGAGAATCTTTTACTTTGTTATCACCTTATGTTAAAGGTTCTTCAACTGTTCAGTTGGGTAATAGTCCGTTTGTGGATATTGTAGATAAAACAGATTTATCTAGAGATGAAATAAAAGCGGCAATGGATATGCCTTTGTATTGGGGAGATCAACCAATGACTTCTGGTCCAGTTTTTATAGGAGTAATTGTTATCTTTTTAAGTTTGTTAGGATTAGTTTATCTAAAAGATCGTTCTAAATGGGTGTTGTTAGGGGTTGCTACTTTATGTTTAATGTTATCCTGGGGTAAAAACTTTATGGGGTTAACAGACTTCTTCATAGATTACATACCAGGTTATAATAAGTTTAGAACAGTTACGATAATATTGGTTATAGTGGAGTTTTGTTTACCACTAATCGCGGTTTTATTTTTACATAAATTATTATTAGAAAGAGAAACGATTAAATTAAATAAAAAGCCATTTTTAATTGCTTCAGGTATTTTCTTTGTATTTCTCCTAGGTATAAAGCTAATTGGTTTAGGTGATAATTATTCTTCCCCTTCAGATAAAATTCAGTTGGATAGATATAGATCTGGAATGGAGAATCAGATTTATGGAATGGATCCAAAGGTATTATTGGATCAATATAAATTAGATGTAAACAATAGAAATCAAGTTGCTCAATTTGTAGATATGCAAATGCAAAATGTAGAGCAAGGTTTTGATGCTATTAAGGAAGTAAGGAAAGAGATTTTTAGTACCAGTATGATGAGAAGTATTTTGTTTTTCATTTTTACTTTTGGTTTAATTGCTTTGTTGTTTTATACGTCTACAAGTACAACTTACATTATTGCAGGTCTTTCTGTTTTACTTTTGATCGAATTAATTCCAGTTGATTTGAATTATTTGAACAATGATTCATTAGATAATGGGAAATACGTTTATTGGGAGGAAAAAGCGAAAATTGATTTCCCTGTTTCTGTGGAAACTACAGATGAGCAAATTTTATTGAGTGAAATTTCAAAAGATGGTAAGCTTGCTGATATTATTGACAAAGCTGAAAAGGAAGCAATTAAAAAAGCTTCAGAACTTGAATACATTGGGGAAGATAAAAGACGATTAATCAACTCTTATAAGTTTTCAGCCTTAAATGAAAATACAAATTATAGGGTTTTTGATTTTAATGGTGCTTTTAATAGTGCCAAAGCTTCCTATTTTCATAAATCATTAGGAGGATATCATGGAGCTAAACTAAGGAACATTCAAAATTTATTTGATTTTCATTTATCTCAGTCAAACAATTTTGTTTATGATATGATGAATGTTAAATATTTTATTCAGCAAGGAAAGGTTAGGAATAACCCTACGGCGTTAGGTAATGCATGGATGATTCAAAATGTGAAAGGATACGATACAGCAAATGAAGAGATATTATCATTAGGTAAAACATTCAAATTAAATAACCAAGGTAAAGGAGTTTTATTAGTAAATGGAGAAAAAAGTAAGGATCCAATTGTTTACGGAAGTGAAACGATGCAATATTTGGTTAATCGTACAGATACCTTAACGTTACTCCTACCAAATGGATTATCTAAAGGAATGAGGGCTTTGTTTGTTATGGATGCTAATGGTCAAACAAACTTAATTCCTGTTTCAACAATGGAGATGGATTCATTAAATTCTTTTGAAACATTAGTGGCTATTGAAATGATAGATGACTTTTATCCAAAGAATGATGCTGTTATGTTGAATTCCGAAAAACAAAAGCTTTCTAAATCTGTCTATTCAGGAGCAGGTGAAGTGCAGATGCTTTCTTATGCTCCAAATAAAATTTCATATGAAAGTTCTTCTGATGAAAAACAATTAATTGTTTTTTCTGAAATCTATTATCCAGAAGGATGGAAAGCATTCGTGGATGGAAAAGAACAAGAAATTTTAAAGGTGAATTACTTGTTAAGAGGATTAGAAGTGGAGAAGGGAAAACATAAAATAGAATTTAAGTTTGACCTACCAAAATACCACACATCAAATACCTTATCTATTGTTGGAACTATCATGATATTACTATTAATAGGAGGTGGTTTTTATACTGATAAAAAAAATTAAGTTAAAATAATAACCCTGACCGATGAGGTCCATATAATAAATTACTACAAAATGAAATCTTTATTCTCACTATTTAGCTTTATTACCATTTTTATGGTAATTGGATGTTTGTTTTTCTTAGAAACATACTTTCCATCTATTCCAAGAGAAGTTTTTCAAGTTTTAAGATATGTTGGTTTAGGCCTTTTGATAGCAATCTCGTATAAGAGAAAAAAAATGTCATTATGGATTTTTTCTGCAATGATAGCAGGAATTGAGGTTGGATTAGACTTTAATGAGTTTGCTCTTGAAATGGAGCGATTTGGTAAAATTTTCTTAAGACTAATTAAATCCTTAGTAGCGCCATTAATTTTCGCTACTCTAGTTGTTGGTATTGCTGGGCATAGTGATATCAAACAAGTAGGTAGAATTGGATTAAAGAGTATTATTTACTTCGAAGTAGTTACTACTATCGCTTTATTTATTGGTTTATTAGCGATTAATATATCTCAAGCAGGAGTAGGGGTTGATATTCAAGTTTCAGCTAAGGAAAAAGCAAAATCAACAGAGTTGTTATCTCAAAAAATGGAACACAAAGATCATATTGTAGATATCTTCCCTGAGAATATTACGAAGTCTATAAGTGAGAATAATGTTTTACAAGTTGTAATATTTTCAGTAATATTTGCTATCGGTCTTGGTATGGTGAAGCATCCTGGACCAAAAGAAACAATGTTGAATTTCTTTGAGGGATTGAGTGAGGTCATGTTTAAATTTACTGATATTGTGATGTATTTAGCTCCTCTAGCAGTTTTTGGAGCATTAGCAAGTACCGTCGCCAAATCTGGAATTGATGTTTTGTTTAGTTTATTAAAATTAGTAGGTACGCTTTATGTAGCTTTAATAGTATTTATTTTAACTGTTTTCTTACCAATTGCTTTAATTGCTAAAGTTCCTATTAAACGTTTTTTAGCAGCAATTTCAGAACCTGTTTCTTTAGCTTTTGCTACTGCATCTAGTGAAGCTTCTTTACCTATTGCAATGGAAAACTTAGAACGATTTGGGGTTGCTAAAAAAGTAGTAGCTTTCGTTATTCCTACAGGTTATAGTTTCAATCTAGATGGTACTACTTTATACTTGTCTTTAGCTGCAATATTTGTTGCTCAAATGTCTGGTGTTGATTTATCAATTGGAGAACAGATTACCATTTGTTTTGTTCTTATGTTAACTTCTAAAGGAGTTGCAGGTGTTAGAGGAGCTTCATTTGTAATATTAGCAGGAACGGTTGCCTCAATGGGGTTAGATCCAGAAAAAGCAAGTGTTATTTTAGCTGTAGATGCTTTAATGGATATGGGAAGAACGAGTGTAAATGTTCTTGGTAACTGCCTAGCATCTGTGGTAATCGCAAAAAGCGAAAAAGAATTTGATATGGAGTTAGCTACTGGAGTAAAAGAATTCAGAGATTAACATTAATATAAGTTAGGTAATTTGTTTAATATTATTTCAAATAAAAACAATGGCAAAAAAATATACAACTAGAGAAGAAGATTATTCAAAATGGTATAATGATCTTGTTGGAAGAGCTGATTTAGCTGAAAATTCTGGTGTACGAGGATGTATGGTTATTAAACCATATGGATATGCAATTTGGGAAAAAATTCAAGCTCAATTGGATTCAATGTTTAAAGAAACTGGACACCAAAATGCATATTTTCCTTTATTTGTTCCTAAAAGTTTATTTGAAGCCGAAGAAAAAAATGCCGAAGGATTCGCAAAAGAATGTGCAGTTGTTACTCACTATAGATTAAAAACTGACCCTTCTGATAAATCAAAATTAATTGTTGATCCTGAAGCTAAATTAGAAGAAGAGCTAATTGTACGACCAACTAGTGAAGCTATAATTTGGAATACATATAAAGGTTGGGTACAATCTTACAGAGATTTACCAATCTTAATTAACCAATGGGCAAATGTAGTTAGATGGGAGATGAGAACAAGGTTATTCTTACGTACAGCTGAGTTTTTATGGCAAGAAGGGCATACTGCACATGCCACTAAAGAGGAAGCTATTTCAGAGTCAGAATTAATGTTAGATGTTTATACTGAGTTTGCTGAGTCTTATATGGCAATGCCGGTTATTAGAGGTAAAAAATCAGAAAGTGAACGTTTTGCAGGTGCGGAAGAAACTTATTGTATTGAAGCAATGATGCAAGATGGAAAAGCACTGCAAGCTGGTACTTCACATTTCTTAGGTCAAAATTTCGCAAAAGCATTTGACGTTAAGTTTGCCGATAAAGAAGGTAAGTTAGATCATGTTTGGGCTACTTCTTGGGGAGTTTCGACACGTTTAATGGGAGCATTAATAATGACGCATTCTGATGATGAAGGATTAGTTTTACCTCCTTTATTAGCTCCAATCCAAGTTGTGATTGTTCCAATTCATAAAACGGAAGAAGATTTAGAGGCAATTACAGCAAAAGTAAATGAACTAACCTTAGAATTAAAATCTTTGGGGATATCGTTTAAATTTGATGACGATACGAATAAAAGACCAGGTTGGAAATTTGCTGAATATGAAACTAAAGGTGTACCAGTAAGATTAGCTATTGGTCCAAGAGATTTAGCAGAAGGTAAAGCCGAATTAGTTAGAAGGGATACAAAAGAAAAATCTGTTGTAGATTTTGATGGTTTATCTGGTTACATTAAAGAGTTATTGGAAGATATTCAAGAGAACTTATTGGAAAGAGCTAAACAGTTTAGAACCGATAATATGCATAGGGTAGATACTTATGATGAATTCAAAAAACAGTTAAAAGAGAAAGGTGGATTCTTTTTAGTTCATTGGGATGGTACAAATGAAACAGAAGAAAAAATTCAAAGCGAAACTAAAGCTACAATAAGATGTATTCCTATTGATATTCCTTCTGAGGAAGGAGTTTGTATGGTTACTGGTAAACCATCTAAAGGAAGAGTTGTAATGGCTAAGGCTTATTAGTTTATAAAAAGATTTTTTTAAAACCGTAAGATGATATACTTACGGTTTTTTTATTTAATCCTAATAATATGAAATATCAACCATTTTTGATAGCAGATAGTGGTGGTACTAAAACTGACTGGTGTTTTGTTGATGAGGGTGGAAAAAGAAAATATTTTACCACAGCATCTTTTCATCCTTCTCAATGGTCTGATTCATTTGTTGACTTTTTTAATGATTTTTGGAAAAACGAAAATATACCATATCATACAACTGTATGTTTTTTTGGTGCAGGATGTAATACAGAATTAAACCAAAAAAAAATATCTCTGATTTTTAATAAATGGGGTTTTCTTAATGTTCGTGTTGAAAGTGATTTATTAGGTGCTGGTAAAGCTTTATTTCAGGATAATCCAGGGTCTTTTGCTATTATGGGTACTGGATCTGTTTTTTGTAAATATAATGGTCATAAAATTGATTCTCATCACGGAGGTTTAGGTTATCTTATAGGAGATGAAGGAAGTGGTTATTATTTTGGGGTATTATTACTTAGAGCACTTTTAAATGGAGAATTGGAAGACGAGTTAAGTGATCGTATTTATAAAACAATAGGGACGAGAAATCAAATACTCAAAAAAGTTTACAGCAAGGAAAGTAAAAGCTTTATCTCTTCAATTGCATTGAGTTTAAAAAACTTAAAAGAAGAGGGTAAAATATCTGAAATTCATAAAAATAACTTTAAAGAGTTTGTTAATAGGTATATGGTTGGTAATAATATTACATCCATTTCTATTGTCGGAAGTTATGCTTATTACAATCAAGATATTTTGATATCAGTATTAAAAGAATATGATATTGTAGTTAATGAAATATTACATTACCCAATTGCTAAATTAACAGATTGTTTACTGGAATACTCGTTTTAATCAATTAAACTCGTGTTTCAATCAATTTAATAATTTTAGTTTATTATATTTACTTGTTCGTCTATAGAAAAAGATGTTTAGTAGAATTTAATGTGTTTATATTAAATTAATTTATCAAATTGCAATAACATTCAAAGAAAATGGAAACTTTAAATATAGAATATACTCCTCATACTCCTTCAATTAATTTTGATTCAGTAACTGGTGTTATGGAAATAAAAGGTAGATGTATTCCTAATAATCCAGATGAGTTTTGGAGCGATGTTTTATTATGGTTCGATTCTTACATTCAAAATCCTGCTCAAGAAACTAAATTCATTATTAATTTAGAATATTTTAATATTACATCTTCTAAACGAATTCTTTTTTTACTTTACAAGTTGAACGATTTATTTCAAAAAGGACATAAAGCAAAAGTCGAGTGGTTTTATCGTGAAAATGAAGCCGATATGTTTGAAGTAGGTCAAGACTATGCTTACATGGTCAAAGTTCCTTTTAAGTTTTATTCTTTTGATGAATTAGATTTAGCAGTTATCTGATTTTATATCCCAATGACAATTTCTTATAGAAAAGCAAGAAATTCAGAGATTAATAAAGCTTTTGAGTTTCTGAAAAATGCAGCTTTATATTTAAAAAGTAAAGGCCTTAGTCAGTGGGGGTACTGGTTAGATCCACCGGAAGAAAAAATAGATTGGATTATAGATGGTTTTAATAAAGATGAATTTTATTTTATTTTGAATTATTCTTATATTATTGGTATGTTCAGAATATTAGATAAGGATGAAATTTATTGGGGAGATAATACCGATTTAGCTCAATATATTCACTCATTAGTTATTAGTGAAGAATATAAAGGGTTTAGGATAGGCGAAAATATTTTAAAAGAAGTTATTGAAAAATCAAAACGAAATGGATATGATTTTTTTCGTTTAGACTGTAATGCTTCTAATTTGAAATTATGTAAGTACTATGAACGAATTGGTTTTCAAAAAGTAGGAGAGATAAAAATGTTCCATTCTTTAAATAACTTATATCAAATTAAATTTTAGTTTATTTTAATAATTCCTCAAATACTTTTTTAAATTTCTCAACTTTTGGTCTTACAACAAAATTACAATAAGGGTTATCTGGATTTAATTCAAAATAGTCTTTGTGGTAACTTTCAGCTGTGTAAAAATTATTAATTTCTGTAATTTCAGTTACAATAGGTTGATTCCAAACTTTTTCATTACTTAGTTGCTTTTTAAAGTTTAAAGATTTTTCTTGCTGTTCAGAATTATGGTAGAAAATTACTGAACGGTAATGTGTCCCTACGTCGTTACCTTGTCTGTTTAGTTGTGTAGGGTCATGTATAAACCAAAAAACTTTAAGTAAACTTTCAAATGATATTATTTCATCATTAAACCTAATTCTTGCAACTTCAGCGTGTCCAGTATTTCCTCGACAAACTTCTTTGTAGCTAGGATTTTTTATTTTACCCCCAGCGTATCCAGGAACAACTGATTCAACGCCTTTTAGGGTGTCAAAACATGCTTCAATACACCAAAAACAACCAGCTCCAAATGTAGTTTCTTGAATCATATTTCTAAAATTAAGTATTAATTAATTGTTTTCTTTTTATTAAGTACCAAAATTACGACTATTTTTGTACTTCATGTTTAAGTACAGTAAAAATTTCTGGTTAATCTGTTGGTCTATGTTTTTCTTCATGACCAGTTTTAACCTAATAATCCCCGAGTTAAATGACTTTTTGACTAATCTTGGAGGGGTTGGGCAAAAAGGGTTAATTATTACATTGTTTACGATTTCTTCAGGAATAGCAAGGCCTTTTTCAGGAAAATTAGCAGATACAGTAGGACGTAAAAAAGTGATGGTAATTGGAATGGCGGTAACCGTTTTAGTTAGTTTACTTTATCCTCTATCTTATTCCGTATTTTTCTTTTTACTCCTTCGTTTTCTGCATGGCTTTAGTGCAGGATTTTTTCCAACAGGAGCAACTGCACTTTTGACAGATATTTTACCACCTGAAAAAAGAGGTAAAGCAATGGGGATTTGGGGAACGTTTATTTCATTAGGGATAGGAGCAGGTCAAGGTTTAGGTTCTTTGATTAGTAAAGAAGTTGGAATTACAAACCTATTTATGATCGCAAGTGGAGTAGCAGTTTTTAGTGGTATATTGATTGCTACAATTAGTGAGACTCTTGAAACTAAAAAGAAGTTTCAACCAGAGTTTTTAAAAATAGGAATTAAAGATGTTTTTGAGCCAAGTGTTATGCCTGCAGCTATTGTTATGTTTTTATCTGCTAGTTGTTCAGGAATTATCTTTGTTTTAACTCCTGATATGTCTAAATTTTTAGAGATAGAAAATAAAGGATGGTTTTTTATCTTTTATGTAATAACAACGATTTTTGTGAGGTTATTTTTTAGTTCTGTTTCAGATAAAATTGGTAGGAGAAAAACGTTGTTAATCGGAATGTCTTTTTTGACTTTTAGTATGGTTTTAATAGGTTTTTCTCATGATCTTTTAACCTATACCATAGCTTCTTTAGTTTTTGGTGTAGCAACTGGTATATCAAGTCCTACTATTTTTGCATGGACAGCAGATTTATCTCACCCAGAGAGAAGAGGTATAGGTTCTGGAACAATGTTTATTGCATTAGAAATGGGAATAATGTTTGGTTCTATTACTACTTTAGTAACCTATGATAATACTCTAAGTTCCATTCCTTATGTATTTTTGATTGGAGTTTTAATGGCTATATCAGCAATAATCTATTTAGTTTGGCATTTAAAATATAAAACTTCAAATACTTAATTTTCACAATTTATTTCAGACGGATTAAATTCTTTTCCTTTTTTATTGTAATAGATTTGTTCTGAAATTATTTCACCTGATTTATATTCTGTACTGTATGCTGGTTTTTTATTTTTATGAAATAAGAAGAACTCACCATTAAGCTTATCATTTATGAAATAACCTTTACTTTTTATTTTACCATTTTTATAAAATGTATAGAATGGACCTTGAATAGAATTATTAAAATAGTTTAATAAGATATGCTTTTTTTCATTTTTTTGAAAATATTTCCATTCGCCATGTTTCAAACCATGTTTATATATTTCTATAGCAATTAGTTTCCCTGTTTTAAGGTATCTATATGTTGTATCGTGCTTTTTATTGTCTGCATAGTTAATTGTCTCATATATTTCTCCAGAAGAATAATAGACAGTGGTTGGACCTTGAAGCTTTCCATGTGTGTAATTAAATTTTGTTTTAATATTTCCATTTTCATAATAGTCATATGAATTATATTCTAGTTGTCCATTTACATAATTTTTTAGTTCTAAAAGAACACCTTCTGAGTTGTACTTTTTCCAATTATCATTTTTAAGGTTATTGTTATATTTTCCTGTTTGTTCAATTTTTCCGTTTTCAAAATAAGAAATGAACTCTCCTTCTTTTTTATCTCTTGTATAATTTGTTTCAGAAATTTTTTGTCCATTTTCATTATACCAAATTGATAAACCATTCATTTCATCATTGATATAAATACTTTTATTTTGAATTTTACCATTATCAAAAAAAGTGAGCGCTTTTCCTTCTAGTTTGTTTTCACGATAATTTAACTCCTTTTTTAAAATCCCTTTTGAATTATAAAAAAATCTTTTTCCAGATAAGTTCCCTTTTAAATAGTTTGAAACTTCTTTTATTTTTCCGTTAATGTAGTATGAAGTTGAACTCCCGTTTAATTGATTATCTATATAATATTCTCTTAATTCAAGGTTGCCGTTTTTATCATAGTATATTGACTCACCGTTTAATAAATCATGTTTATAGTTACTCTTAAAATGAATATTCCCATTTTTATAATACCAAACAGATGTACCATCTAAATCTCCATTTAAATAATTTGCTTGATAGTTTAATGTTCCATCTTCATTGTATAGTTCATATAAACCATTAACTTTTCCTTTTAAATAGTTTGCTTTTTCTCCTAATTGATCATTTTCGTATTTCCAAGTATATTCTCCATTACATAAAGTTGAAAATGTTGAGTCTGTGAAAAAGGTATTGTCAGATAACCTTTCAACTTGTGAAAAAGAGAGAATTGGAATAATAGAAAATATAAACACTTTAAGTGAATAATTCATGTAATAATTCTCAAATAAGAAATTGAACCTATTCATAGTCAACAAAAATATATTTTATAATACCTTTACGTTAAAATTAAAAACAAGTTACTTTGAATGAAGAAACGAGAAGTGAATTACTAGAACTAGCAAATTCTAAGATGCAGTTTGGAAAATATGCTGGAAGGTATTTAATAGATTTACCAGAACATTATTTAGTTTGGTATAGAACCAAAGGCTTTCCTAAAAATAAATTAGGAAAGCAGATGGAGCAAATTTTAGAGATAAAAATTAATGGCTTAGAACCTTTAATTTATAAATTAAAAAGATAATTATTTTACAAAAGCTTTAACTTTAAGAACCGTTAATTTTGGATCTGTGTTTGCCGAAACAGTAACTGTTTTACTTTGTTGTCCTGTTTGCCCAGGTTTAGGCTTAAAAACAACTTTTATTTTATCAGAATCACCTGGCATTATTGGTTTTTCAGGTTTTTCAGGGGTAGTACAACCGCAACTAGCATCAACTTTATCTATAATTAATGGTTTGTCTCCAGTGTTTGTTACTTCAAAATAGGTTGTGTTACTCGTTTCTTGACCAATATTTCCGTAGTCATGGGTCATTTTATTGAACGATAATGAAGTAATATTTTGTTTCTCTTCTTCTTTTCTTTTTTCTTCTTCTTTTTTAATTTTGGCTAGCTTTTCTTCCAAGTCTTTTTCAGATTGTCCTCCGGCTTCAAATGCAGATTCAAATTTTGCATCTTGTTTTTTAACATTAATAGAGCTATTGTTATTACATCCAAATACTATAATTGAACTGATTAAAAAAACGATTCTTTTCATTTCTGTTTTATTTATATTATTTATCAACTTTCATATTGTTGTATGAATTATCGTTTAATACTTCGATAGCTTTTTGTAAAGCTTCGTTTGTATCGTTATATAATTCGTAAAATTCATTTGTTCCAAATAGGTTTTGGGCAATTAAAGATTTCAACTGTAGTTTCAATAAAGCTTCACTTTCTTTATATCCTTTTTCATCAAATTTTAAGTCTTCTTGTTCCGTTTTTATGTAGTCAAAAAATTCATTCATAAATTTATCGTCACAAATAAAGTTGGATTTGAACTGTTTAAAATTAACATACTCTTTTTTAAGTAAATCTCTATTCTTATTCGTGTAAGTAAGAGAGAATCTATTTACATGTCCACCTTGAACAACTAATTTAAAATATTCAGAAATTCCATTGGTATCTAACGGAACAAATATATCAGGCATTATTCCACCTCCATTATAAACAGTTCTTTTAGATTTTAAAGTACTATGCTTTAATGAATCAACTAAATGTATTGAATCTGCATGTAAAAACTCACCATTTAAATAACGTTGTGAAAGATCATTTTTATAGTCATTAATATTGTCATAAGGTTTTTGAATAAATCTACCAGATGGAGTGTAATACCTTGCAATTGTTAAACGTATCTGAGACCCGTCAGAAAGTTCAATAGGACGCTGTACTAAACCTTTACCAAATGTT
>Ga0228670_1000198_pt1 | contig 37337 bp, 48 predicted proteins | sample 85DmetaG_FD_182785 | JGI IMG/M metagenome (GOLD analysis project Ga0228670, IMG submission 182785) | Seawater microbial communities from Monterey Bay, California, United States - 85D | ecosystem: Environmental > Aquatic > Marine > Coastal | place: USA: California | collected 2016-10-13
ATACGGAAGCATTAGTAGCTTTGGAAAGAAGTGGGGCTGGTTCCAATCAATTTATGGACTCGCTAAGGGGGATGCTACCCGTTTCGATGACGTTACCAGATTAAACATGCATCAAGCATTATTATTCCTAGCGTTTGAAAAAGAAAAGATAGAATTAGAAAAGAAACAGTTAGAAAAATTTAAGAAATGAAAGCCTTCTACGAATTAACAGATAAAATAAAAGATACCTTAATAGCGGAGCCTTTCGTTAATACAGTTACTTTCGGAAGCTTAGACGACGTAGATCTTAATAAGTCTACTATCTTTCCTTTATCGCATATTATAGTAAATACCGCTACAGTAAATTCTAACTTTATTACTTTTAATATTAGCGTGCTTTCTATGGACGTAGTAGACGAAAGTAAAGAAGAAACTACGGATAACTTTATAGGGAACGATAACGAGCAGGATATTCTAAATACTCAGTTAGCAATCCAGAATAGATTAATAGCTTTATTACAAAGAGGTACTTTATATCAAGATAAATACCAAGTAGAAGGAGCGGTAACTTGCGAGCCTTTCGTAGATAGATTCGAGAATAAATTAGCAGGCTGGGCCTCTACTCTAGATATATTAATTCAAAACGATATGACCGTATGCTAACTAAGGGAGAAGGTAGAAAGTTCTTAGAGGAGTTTAGAGATAAGGTCGTAAGAGAGGCTAAGCATAACTTGTCTAAGAAAAGAAAGAGGGTAAGTAAAAAACTATACGAAAGTATAGACGGAGACTTCGAAGTTTTCGAGAATAGCTTTTCTCTTAGTTTCTCTATGGAGGAATACGGTTTATACCAAGACAAAGGGGTAAGCGGTACAGAAAGAAAATATAATACTCCTTATTCTTACTCTAGCAGTAGTAACTTAGTAGGACTAGAATACCATACGGGCTTTTTATCTAAATGGGCTAGATTTAGAGGAATGCAACCTAGACTCGGTAACGGTAAGTTTGGCTCTTATAAAAGTATGGGATATATACTAGCTAGAAGCATAAAGAAGAAAGGAATAAAACCTAGCTTATTTTTTACTAAGCCCTTCGAGAAATACTTTAAGAAATTACCAGACGAACTAATAGAAAGATTTGGATTAGACGTAGAAGATTTATTAGCCTTTTCGCTTAACGAAAAAAGATTAAGACCATGAGTACTAAGATAAACGTAAGAAGCCCATATTATTTAAGCTATAGCGAGCCGCCAGAGCCGCTACCAGAATTTAACTGTAGTTACGCTAATGCTCAAGGATTCGCAGTAGACGAAAGCGGAGCTATCTCTTTACCTAGTTTAGATTACGGCGGTATAGATTCTTATACCTCAGATGCGGCAGATTTTTCTAATGGATCTTTTGACGAAGTTAGCGGAGATACTTTAAGAACTTTAAAACTTACTATTTTAGCTCCTACTGGCTTTAGTAACGAAGGAGACGGCATTATTTGCGAAGTTACGGCAACTCAACCCTTAAAACCCGTAGACTGTCCTACTGTAGTAAGTCCTAGCGGATCTATACCTAGCCAAGCTTTAAATACTGGAGGAAGTTCGGTAACTATAGACTACTCTAGTTATTTTACGGGTACTACTACAGATTTTACGGATGTTGTTTTAAATACCAACGGATCTTACCTAGACGTAAGTATAAATACTACAGACGAAGAGGTTACTATTACTTCTAGAAGCGTCGCTGGGGTTTTTAGCTTTCAGCTAGAAAGAATAGATAATAGTACTGGATGTAACGCAAAACAAACAATTACTACTACTCTTACTTCTTTAGCTACTTTTGACTGTACTACTGCTAATTTATTAGGAGGAGCAGTAGCTGCAGACGGAACTCTTACTACTCCTTCTTCTATAGGAACCGTTACCGCAACTAAAGAGACTAGCGGAGGTGCTTCAGTTACAAGTATAGCTGCTAATAATTCTGGCTCAGATATAAGCGTTACTTTATATTACGACGTATTAGTTCCTTCTGGTTATTCTAATACGGGTTCTACTATAGAATGTAATATAACTTATACGCAAAGATCTAATATAATAGTGCCTACTTTTACTTGCTCGGACGTAGATTTAGACGACCAAGCTATTTTAAAAGATGGTAGCGTAACTGCAGGAGTCGCTAAATACTATGGGCCTAATGGAAGAGAATATCTAACTATAGAGAGTTTTACTCCTACTACTTTTCCCGAAGTAACTGAAATAACTAGAAGAGACGTAACTTATACTATAGAGGTTCCAAGCGGATTTACTAATACGGGAAGTACTATAGACTGCGACGAAAGAATAAAGCAGCCTGCGGCAGATCCGCCAAACCCATGTGATACAAAAATTAATCAATGGTATATAGGGGTATGGAGTAATGATAATTACAATGATTTTGATAGAAAAAATATTCCGATTACTCAATACTTAATGTACGCAGAAGATGTACTAGCTCCAGACGGATCATGGGAGGGTAAGACTCTTTGTACGGGGGCTAGTGGAGGAACTGGAGAATTTAATGTAACTAACGGTAATCATACTTATATAAGAAAAACTAAAGGAACTTACGCAATATCTGCTTCTCAACAATTTGAATACGTTATAGTTTTTGGAAGTGCTAATGCGATTAAAGCAGTTTATTTAAAAGACTGGAATACTAAACAATTAAGAAGATTATAATGGCATTTGATAATATAGTTTTAGATATTTATATATATACTGGATTAGCTTCTAGTTATACTGCGACGGATAAGAAATATACTTTAAGTAAATCTTTAATAACGGGGGAAACTAAAATTAATTTCGAGATCGCAGAATTAGTAAGAGATTATATTAATATAGAGTTTAACAATAATTATTCTAGTTACGCAGTATGGGTAAGAACCGACGCTATTATAAGAGACGAAAACGATACCGAATTTAGTTACGGAAGTCCAGAGTCGAATACCTATTTAGCTTTAGATGGGTTTGGATATTTTGAGGAAGGTATAAATCCAGAATTAGATAGGCATGCTTTAATATCTACCTCAACTTTATATATTCCAGAGGGTACGATAGGAAAACTTCCTTTATTTGCAGAAGGAGTAGGTAAGGTAGTGGTCGATAGTTCAGAAGCACAAATAACAGATAACGGTAATACTAATCAAAAGATACAATACATAAATATACCCGCAGATAGCTCTACTATCCAAGTTTACGACACGGACGATACTACTCTTCTAAAAACTATAAATATTAATAACGTCTGCGAGCCTAAGTATACTCCTTATAAAGTTACTTTCGTAAATAAGTTCGGAGCTTTCCAAGACTTGTACTTCTTTAAAAAGACTACAGAGAGCTTTAACGTAACGGACGAAACCTTTAAGAGAAATATCTTTGAAAACAATAACGTAACCTACGATACTTATAGAGGCCAGAGAGAGAGATATAATACTAATGCTAAAACCAGTATAAGTCTTAATACTGGATTCGTAAACGAAGATTTTAATAGTGCTATCGAGGAGTTATTCTTATCTGAGAAAGTTTGGATTCGATGGAATAACCAAACGCTTCCTATAATACCCAAGACTAAAAACCTAGAATTAAAAACAAGCCTAAACGATAAATTATCTAACTATACTATAGACTTTGAGTTCGCATTTAATAAGATTAATAACGTAAGGTAATGATTAATTTACAGTTATATATATTAAACGAAAACGGGCAATCCTACGACGAAGTAGAGCTTTACGATAATGAAACTGTAAGCTATACTCAATCTCTGCAGGATGTAAGAGATATATCTAAAGTATTTTCTGACTTTACTAGGACTTTTAACGTACCCGCTTCTCGTACTAATAATATTATATTTAAGCATTTCTATAATTACTTTATTGACGGATTTGATCCTAAGAGACGGCATAAAGCTAAACTATATTTAAACTATAGACTTTATAAAGAGGGTTATATAAAATTAGAGGGTTCTACTACTAAAGATAATAGGCCATTTACTTATAGAATTACTTTCTTTGGTAGTGGGGTTATATTAAAGGATGTATTTAGAGAAAATAAATTAGCGTCTCTATCTTATTTAATAAGTAATTTTAAGTTCGATTATACTTCAGCTAACGTAAAGCAATATTTACAAGACGGTAAAAACGAGATTTTCTACATGCCAGTAAAAGGAGACACTAGCAAAGTAGACCAAGTAGATATAGAAGATGCCGTAGTCTTTCCTCTTATATCGCATACCGATAGAATGATATACGATAGTAACGCTTCTTACGTCGGAACTGCAGGAGAAACTAATTTAGCGAACGTAACTAATGGAGGCTTAAAACTTACAGAGTTAAAACCAGCTATTAGAGTTCATGCTATTATAAAAGCAATAGAGGCCCAGTATAAAGAAAGCGGCATAGAGTTTACTACAGACTTTTTTAATGAGACTAATTTACCTTATTATAATTTATATCTTTGGTTACATACCAAAACAGGGGCGTTATTTTCGGATCAAGAGGGGGGTACTTTTGCCGAAGATTTTGAAGTAGTACAGCCTTCAGATACTGGCACTACGGGAGTGGGTATTATAGAGAATGGTAATACTTTTACTACTCCAGATCCCGCTCAAGTAATTAGCAACCCTAAAAGAGCCGCTAAGCAAAGAAGCCTAAGTCTAAGCGTAGAAACAACTTCAAGCGATCCTTTTACTATTATTATATACGACTCTCAAGGGAATGAATTTTCTAGCTATACAGGAACTCAGACTAACGGAGTATATACTCCAATACCAGAAAGAGACGAAATAGAAATAGATTCTGGCTCTTATAGATTTGCTATCCGCTCTACTACTCCAGCTTCTTTTACTTTAAAGATTAGAGTAACTAGACCAGCTACAATAGCAGGGAAAAGAGAATTTAATTTTAAAGGAACTGTAGATATAGGAGTAGATACAGAGTTATACGCAGCTAGTCAAATGCCAGATATAACTATTTTAGGATTCCTTACTGGACTCTTTAAGATGTTTAATCTTACGGCTTATCAAAATGAGGAGGGAAAAATAGTAATACAGACTCTAGATCAATTTTACGGAGCTAGTGATAGTATTTACGATATAACCCCTTACATAGATAAAGATACAGTTACGGTAGATTCTATAGTGCCTTATAGACAAGTTACTTTCTCTTACGAAGGTAGAGATACTTTTTTAGCAGCTACTTACGAAGATCTTAATAATAAAGACTGGGGAGGGCTACATTATAAAGAAAACGATAATAACTTAGGATCTGAGTATAAGATAGTAGCTCCTTTTGAACATATGCTTTTCGAGAAGCTAACAGATGCCGACGATAATTCAGATACTGGTATACAAATAGGCTGGAGCGCAGACGAAAAACAAGAGCCAACAATAGGAAAGCCTCTTTTATTTTACGCGGTAAGCAAAGAAATAAGCGAACCTATAAAACTTATAAACTTCGATAGTAGTACTACTACATTATCTTCAGATACTAAAGTCTATATGCCTTCTAATTCTATAGAGCTAGGAGACGACTTAACGGATTCAATTAATATAAATTTCGCTTCAGAGATTAACGAATACGCTGAGGTTCCTTTTAAGAGTTCTTTATTTAACCAATATTATAAGAATTATATAGTAGATATTTTTGATAAGCAAAGAAGATTAACTAATACTTCTGCTTATTTACCTCAAAGAATATTATCTAATTTAAAATTAAACGACAAAGTTTTAATTACGGATAGGCTTTATAAAATAAATAAGATAACTACCAATTTTCAGAAGCTATTAAGTAATCTAGAATTAATTAATACGACTGCCGTAGAAGGTAAGAATATAATTAGAGATACTATATATAGAGAAGAAGAGATAGTACTAGAAAGCTCCTGCGTAACTGCAGACGTAGATATTACTACTATAGATTCTACTATAATAAAAACTGACTGTACAGATTCTAAAATTAACGACGGTTACGTCTTTATAAATGATTCTAACGACGGCACTACTTCAGATAATAATACTCCAGATACTAGCGTTAATGGAGTGCCAGTAGAGGTAACTCCTCCTGCGGTATTTGATCCGCATATTACAGTAGATTCTAATTTAATTACCGCAGATACCACAAATTATACTGCAGACGCTAATCTAAGAGAAGTTACTTCTTCTTCCTTTAAGATAGGTTACCAAGTTAAAACTCTAGGTAAGATAGGAACTTCAGATAATATAGACGAATACGGATTCTTATATAGTACTACTTCAGACGATTTATTAGGAACGGACGTAGACGATATAGCTGCGGTAGCTGGAGTAACTAAAATAGACTATCCAACGGCTAGTAATAATAAAAGGCCTACGGTTCCCTTTAGCTCTAGTTACCAGAAAAATAATGCGACCTCAGCTACGACTTACTACTTTAGATTCTATGGTAGGACTAATACAGATTTAGCTTACGCAGAGGCAGACGCTTTAAGTGAAATAGAAGAAATTACTACGGCATGATAAGTAATATATTAGATATGCTAGAGATAGCTAAGCAGGAAGATAATATAGGGGACTATACGTTTATAGCCTTAGGAAAGAATAAAGCTCCAGAGAGTATTAAGGAAGCTTATAAACAACATAAGAGAGAGGTATGGCAGTTAAAAAGACAATAGAAATAGACGTAAACGCTAAGTCTCTAGGTCAGCTAGAGGGTATGCTAGAGGACGTAAACGAAGAGTTAAAAGATCTAGATAGAAATTCGGACGCCTTTAAAGAGGCCGCTAAGAAGTCGCAGTTACTAAGTAGAGAAATAGAAACTATTAATAACGAGATAGAAGGGTTTAATCTAGACGATAAATTACAAGCGGCAGACGGTGCAGCTAAAGTTTTTGGTGGATCTCTCTCTGCCGTAGTAGGTACTCTAGGTACTTTAGGAATAGAGTCGGAAGCTTTTGGAGAGTTTGAAGAAAAAGCAGCCTCTGCTATCGCCGTAGGTTTAGGAATTAAAGACGTATCGGAAGGATTTGGCCAAGTAGCTCAAGCTGCTAAAAAATCTGGAGTAGCTGCTAAGTTATTTGGATCTACTACTAAAAAAGCGATATTAGCTACTGGGGTAGGAGCCTTTGCTATATTATTAGCCGCTATAGTAAATAACTGGGATAGTATAACTAAAGCAGTAAAAAGATTTGCTAGTAACGTACCCTTCGTAGGTAAAGCTATAGACGCAGTAAAAACTACTTTTAATAATTTATTCGATGCTGCTAGGCCAGTATTAGAGTTCTTAGGTATTTTACCAGACGAAGCAGAAAGAGCAGCTATATCAACTAAGAAAGCGGTAAGTAATTCTATACAAGAGCTAGAAAGAGAAATAGCAGTAGCCGAAGCTGCGGGAGAGTCTGCTAAAAAAGTATTTGATTTAAGAAAAAGATTACTAGAAGCAGAGTTACAACAATTACGAGACAGTAACGCAGAGAAAGAAGAGATATTTAAAAAGGAAACTGAATTACTGGCCTTAGAAGCTGCAGAGCAAAAAAGAATAAGAGAAGGCAAGGTAGACGTAGTAAAAAGAGAGAAGGTAGAAACTGTAAATACAATTACTTCCGAAGGACTAAAAGAAGTCGAAGCTGAAGGTATAAAGGCTCAGCAAGTAAGTATATTTAATAAAGACGCTGCAGATCAAAGAGCTGCTTTAGTTCAAGCTCAAATAGAGAACCAACTTAAATTAGATGCTGCTAGACAATCTTCTTTAGATAATGTAATAGCTATAGCAGGAGCAGAAAGCGCAGTAGGTAAGGCCGCTCTTATTGCTAAGTCAGTATTACAAGCTAGAGAATTAGTCTTAGAAGCTACTAAAACTATTAGTTTCGCAACTCAAGCGGGAGCTAGAAGTACGGTCGCAGTAGCGGAAGGTACGGCTCAGACGGCTAAGGTAGGTTTTCCTCAGAATATACCTTTACTTATAGGATATGCTGCCCAAGCTGCGGGTATTTTTATGGGAATTAAAAACGCTATAGGAGGAGCTAAAACCGCTGCAGGAGGATTAGGCGGAGGCATGAGCGGCGGAAGAGGAGAGTCTCAAGCCCCTTCGTTTAATATAGTAGGAGCTGCTCCAGAAAACCAATTAGCAGAAGCATTAGGCCAAAACGAAACTAAACCTATAAAAGCCTTTGTAGTGAGTAATGAAGTTAGTAACCAACAAGAACTAGACAGAAATATTACTAACGAAGCTTCGATAGGATAACAAAACCTCTTAAAATTTATTATAATAATATGGATATAGTAGAACTTTTTATAGACGAAGAAGATGAAATTTCTGGAATCGAGGCGGTATCTATAGTAGAAAACCCTGCGATTGAAGAGGACTTTATAGCACTTAAAAACCATGAGGTTAAATTTGCGGAAGTGAACAAAGAGAAGCGTATTCTAATGGGTGCTGCTTTAATTCCTAATAAACCGATATACAGAAGAAGCGAAGATAAAGAGTACTATATTTATTTTTCTAGAGATACGGTAAGAAAAGCTAGCGAACTATTCTTTATAAAAGGTAATTATAATAAGTCTACTTTAGAGCATGGAAAAGCTTTAAGCGGTTTAGTAGCCGTAGAGTCTTGGTTAGTCGAAGATTCTAAAAAAGATAAAAGCGCAGCTTACGGTATGGATATGCCAGTAGGTACTTGGATGCTATCAATGAAAGTACAAAACGACGACGTCTGGGAAAACTACGTTAAGACGGGTAAAGTAAAAGGATTCTCTATAGAAGGATATTTTGCAGATCGTTTAGAAAGACCTAACGAACCTAATTCTCTAGCAGCTCTAGAAGAAGAAGAGGCAGAATATTTATTAAGCGAAATTACCGCTATTATAAAAAGCGATAAAAGATATAAAAACGGTAAGACTATAGAAATGGAGTCTTATAATGATTATCCAGACTCGGTAAAGAATAACGCTAAGAGAGGTATAGAACTAAACGAAAAAGTAAATAATAAATGCGCTACTCCAGTAGGAAAGATTAGAGCGCAGCAATTAGCTCAAGGTAAACCTATAAGCTTAGAGACCATTAAGAGAATGTATAGCTACTTATCTAGAGCAGAAGAGTTTTACGATCCTTCAGATAATGAAGCATGCGGTACGATAAGTTTTTTATTATGGGGAGGCCTTTCAGCAAAAAGATACGCAGAAGCTAAGCTAAAATCTCTAGACCTAATATAATGAGAGATTATAACGAAAAAGCACCAAGTCCTAAAAACGATAAAAGAGGATGCCTTTGCCCAGACGGTACTTACTCTAGAAAGTGCTGCGACGGTAGCTTTCAAGCTCAAGGAATAGGTAATATAACTAGATACCAATTTTTCCTATATACAGAAGAGGGAGAAAAATTTATACAAGAAAACGGAAGTAAACTATATCAATAATGGCAGATAAAAAAATAAGCGAACTAACGGCAGCTTCTACCTTAACGGGTACGGAGATAGTACCTTTAGTACAAAGTAGTACGACTAAGAAGGCTACTATAAACGATATTACTAACCATATTATTACGGTATCTAAAACCGTTACGGCAGGAGAGACTATAGACTTAGGAGATTCTGCCTATACTAACGCTATGATGGTTAAGCTTACTTGGAGCGGAGCAACGGGAACGGCTACCTATACATTACCAGACGCTACTTCTTCTAACTCTACAAATAGGGTTTTAAGATTTATTACCGATAGTACTTTTTCAGCTAGTACTAGAGTAGACTTAACTCCAGCTAGCGGGCAAAATCTAGATGGTAGTACCTTAGCCTACGAGATTAACAAAGAATACGAAGGAATAGCTATATGGTCAGACGGAAACGAATGGTTTATTATACAAAAGAAAGCTTAAAAATCTAACAAAGTGTTAATTAATTTATTATAAGAATATGAAAGCAACCGAAGTACTTAAAAAAGCCAAAGAACTTCTTTCTATCGAAACGGAAGAAGTAAAATTAGCGACGGCTACTTTAGAAAACGGAACGATTATAGAAGCAGAGTCTTTCGCTGCAGGCCAAGAGGTCTTTATCGTTACCCCCGATGAAAAAGTAGCATTACCCGTAGGAGACTATACTCTAGAGGACGGAAACGTTTTAATGGTCAAAGAGGAGGGAATTATCGACTCTATTGGAGCAGCTCAAGAGGAAGAGGAGCCTAGCGAGGAAAGTCTGAACGAGGAAACCGAACTCGAAGAAGATAAAGAAGAAATGGGATACGCGACTAAAGAAGAACTTGCTGAGGTTAAGTCTATGATCGAAGAGATTAAGGCTATGATTAAAGACAAGGAAGAAATGAGCGAAGAAGTTTCTGAAGAAGAAGTTAAGGAAGAACTTAGCGAAGAAATTAAAGAGGAAGAAAGCAAAGAAGAAATTAAAGAAGAGCTTTCCGAGATTCCTAAGGTTAAACATAACCCAGAAAAAGAAGAAGATCGTAATTTAAATTTATTTGCTCAGAAAAGAGCTACGACTACTTACGACAGAGTATTAAGTAAAATTTCAAAAATCAATCAATAAAAATGGCAACAACTACAAGTATTACTTCTACTTACGCAGGGGAGTCGGCAGGACAGTATATTTCTGCAGCCCTTCTAAGTGGATCGACAATCGAAAACGGAGGGATTACAGTTAAACCTAACGTAAAATTTAAAGAGGTAATTAAGAAGGTATCTACTAATGATATCGTAAAAGACGCTTCATGCGACTTCGACGCAACTTCTACAATTACTCTTACTGAGAGAGTTCTTCAACCAGAATTCCAGCAAGTCAACTTACAACTTTGTAAGAAAGACTTTATCTCAGATTGGCAGGCTATAGAGATGGGGTATAGCGCCCATCATGACCTACCATCTTCTTTCAGCGATTTCTTAATTTCTCATGTAGCTGCAAAAGTAGCGCAGAGAACTGAGAACTCTATTTGGAGCGGAGATACTTCTACTAATGGACAGTTCGACGGATTCTCTACTACTTTAGCTTTAGACGCGGATTTACCAGCGGCTCAAGAAGTAGCTTCTACTACAGTAACTGCTTCTAACGTAATTACAGAGCTTGGTAAAATCGTAGACGCTATTCCTTCTGCTCTTTACGGTGCTGAAGATCTTAACGTATACGTTTCTCAAAATATTGCTAGAGCATACGTCAGAGCTTTAGGAGGATTTGGTTCTTCTGGACTAGGTGCTGCGGGTACTAACGCGATGGGAACTCAATGGTGGAATAACGGATCTCTTACTTTCGACGGAGTAAAAATCTTCGTAGCTAACGGATTAGGAGATAATACTGCTATTGCGGCTGAGAAATCTAACTTATTCTTTGGTACTGGTCTTTTAGCAGATCACAACGAAGTAAAAGTATTAGATATGAGCGACCTAGACGGTTCAGATAACGTTAGAGTCGTAATGCGATTTACCGCAGGAATTCAGTATGGCGTAGTAGAAGATATAACTACTTACGGTATTACTAACTCTGCTAACTAAGAATTAGAATAGTTTAACTTAAAGGGGTAGGTAAGCCAAAGAGCCTGCCTACCCTTTTTTAATATATAAAAGATATGGCATGCGATTTAACAAGAGGTCGAAAAGAACCATGTAAGGACGTAGTAGGCGGTCTGAAAGCTATTTATTTTACGGATTTTGGAGATCTAGGAACCGTAACTAAAACAGACGACGAAATTACAGACTTAGACGGGACTTTTACGGCTTTTAAATATGAATTAAAAGGTAGTAGTAGCTTTGAGCAGGCAGTAACCGCTTCTAGAGAGAATGGTACTGTATTCTACGAGCAAACTCTAAACCTTACTCTTAAAAAACTTTCTAAGGAAGATAACAAAGAGCTAAAACTTCTAGCGTATGGGAGACCTCATGTAGCGGTAGAAGATTATAACGGTAACGTTTTTTTAATGGGCTTAGAGCATGGAGCGGACGTTTCTGGCGGAAGCATAGTAAGCGGGGCTAGTATGGGAGACCTTAGCGGATATACTTTAACGTTAACTGCTCAAGAAAGAGAGCCAGCTAACTTTATCGATAGCCCATCGGCTGCAGATCCTTACGCTGGAATGGCTTCAGCTACGGTAACGGTTACGGAAGGGACTAATAGTTAATTAGTAACTTTACTAAATAAAGAGGGGTAGTAGAAATGCTACCCTTTTTTTATTATAACAAATTAGACTTTTTTTTATTATATAAGTATGATAATATTACAAGAGTCAGCAAGTAGTCAAACTTTTAGTTTTATTCCTAGATCTTATACGGACGGAGTAACTTATACTATAAAAATAACTAACGAGACTACTAATAAAGAAGTATACTCTTCTACGGCAACTTCTTTTACTGAGGTAGATTACTACTACCAGCATAGCGATACCTTTACTCTAAAAGAAGATACTTACTATACTATAGAAATTACTGCTAGTAGTGAAGTAATATTTAGAGATAAAATATTCTGCACTAATCAAACAGTAAGCACTTATTCTATAAATAATAACGCTTATACAGTAAATAGCGACGATAACGAATTTATATTAATATAATGGATAACTTACATATAGTAAACCTTTCTTCTTATAATAGGCCTAAGGTCAAAGAGGATAAAAAAAAGGACTGGGTCGCGTATGGATCCGATAACAATTACTACCAGTATCTTATAGACTTATATACTAATAGTACTACTAATAACGCTATTATAAACGGGATAAGTAACTTAATTTACGGTAAAGGCCTAGACGCTTTAGATAGTTCTACTAAGACAGACGAATACGCTGCTCTTAGATCTATTTTTAAAAACGATTGTCTTAAGAAGATATCTCTAGACTTAAAACTCTTAGGAGAGGCTTCCTTTCAAGTCTTATATAAGGACGGTAAAGTATTTAGAGCGGAGCATTTTCCGAGACAAACTCTAAGAGCTGAAAAATATAATAAAGACGGAGATATAGAAGCTTATTACTATTCGCCTAACTGGGCTAAAGTAAAAAGTAATGATAATCCAGAAAGGATAGCAGCTTTTGGCATGGGTAACGGAATAGAGCCAGAGATTAAGATTATTAAAAAGTACGTTTCTGGTTACGATTATTACTGCCCCGTAGATTACGCGGGAAGCCTAGCGTATGCTGAGCTAGAGAGCGAAGTGGCGGATTACCTTATTAACGACGTACAAAATGCTTTTTCGGGAACCAAAGTAATAAATTTTAACGCAGGAATCCCAGATAGGGAAAAGCAGCTACAAATAAAGAACGACGTAATGCATAAACTTACGGGGTCTAGAGGAGAAAAAGTAATAGTAGCTTTTAATAATAACGCAGAGCAAAAAACTACTATAGACGATATTCCTTTAGATAACGCTCCAGCTCATTACGAATATTTAGCTAACGAATGCGCTACTAAATTAATGGTAGGCCATAGAGTTACCTCTCCTTTACTTTTAGGAATTAGAGACGGTAATAACGGTTTAGGTAATAACGCAGACGAAATTAAAACGGCTTCTTTGTTATTCCAAAACGTAACTATAAGACCTTACCAAGACTTAATTATAGACGCTATAGATCAAATTCTAGCAGTAAACGGAATTAGTCTTAAATTATATTTTAAAACGCTTCAGCCTTTAGAGTTTATCGAAACAGATAACGCTATTACAGACGAAGCTAGAGAAGAAGAAACGGGAGTAAAGCTTAGTAAAGAAGAGCCAACGGACGAAGAGCTATTAGATAGCCTAGAAGGATTAGGCGAAAGTGAGGAGGAGCTATTAGAGCAGGGCTGGGAGCTTTTCGACGAAAGAGCGGTAGATTACGAGCAGGAAGAGGCCTTAGATAAAATGCTAAGCTTAGCTTCCGTAGCACCAAATAGAGCGACTGCAAATAGTGAATTAGACGGAGAGACTGAGACTGGTAAAAGATATTTAGTTAGATACCAGTACGCTCCTTTAATCGTTAGCGGTAACTCTAGAGAGTTTTGTCGTAAAATGGTAAGAGCTAAAAGAATTTATAGAAAAGAGGACTTAAATAAAAATAGTACTGCTAATAGTGAATTAGCTGCTAGAGGAGAGAACTCTTATAATTTATTTTTACACAAAGGAGGAGCTAACTGTAAGCATTACTGGCTTCGTAAAACGTATATATTTAAGGACGGAGTAAAACCAGATCCTAATAGCCCAAAGGCTCAGAGAGCTTATAAGAGTAAGAGAAAAGAAGAAGGGATTAAAGATCCTACCTCTGCGGAAGAACCTAACTTAGTTTCTACGCGACCAATAGATACCCCAAACAAAGGATATAAAAACCCTAGATAATTATGGCAGAGGCATTATTAATATCAAGAAAAGACGTAGTTAAGTTTACCTCCATGAATGGTAATATAGATACGGATCATTTTATACAGTACGTTAAGATAGCGCAGGATAAGCATATAGAAAACTATCTAGGAAGCGACCTAATAAATAAAATAAAAGCAGATATAGTAGCTAGTAGTTTAAGCGGAGATTATTTAAGCTTAGTTAATAACGAAATTAAGCCCGCCCTTCTACATTGGACTATGGTAGAATATTTACCTTTTAGTAATTATACTATAGCTAATAAAGGAGTATTTAAACATACTAGCGAGAACTCGGATAGCGTAAGTAAAGAAGAAATAGATTACTTAATAGAAAAAGAAAGAAATACGGCGCAATACTATACAGATAGACTAGTAGACTATCTAACTTTTAACGCTCCTTCTAAGTTTCCAGAATACTATAGTAATACTAACGAGGATGTATATCCCGATAAGGATTTGTTCGGCGGATGGATTATTTGAGAGAAAGAAAAGTAAAATATAAACCAAAGGAAAAAAATATAGTCAAGTTAGAAAACTATATTAAAAACCTAGATAACAAATTGGTAAAAAAATTATTAGTATAATATGGCTAACGCTATTAACTGGGGAGAGATTTATTGTAGTACTTGGTTCGGCGATGTGTCGAATGAGTCAACTCTTCATATTAGTAGTCAGCCTAATTGTTTCGTTTAAAATATGGCAGCAAGACCTATTACAGATTGGTACGGTAGAAATGATATAGGATGGGGTAAAACCTATGAGATCGTTCATGCGGGTAACGTAAACGAGGCTAACTATTGGGGTTATATTTACCCTTTTAATTTCGACGGTAGTACTTTTGATGTATCTACTTCGGCAGTAACGGCAGATAATAATATATATACGGCAGATCAAACACAATTTTAAAATAATATAAAATGGCTAAACAACCTATAGATATTGGAACTTCGGCAAACGACGGGACGGGAGATGCCCTTAGAGTCGCTTTCGATAAAACCAATGATAACTTTAACGAGATCTACGCAGACGATTTCGTAACGACTGCAAGGATAGCAGACGACGCTATTACAGAAGCCCATTTAGACGCTACTAACGCTGCAGTAGATAACTACGTTTTAAGTTACGATAGTGCTTCTAGTGGTTTTACATGGGTGCAACAATACGACGGAGATATAACTGGTATCGTAGCTGGAGACGGTCTTACGGGAGACGCTACTTCTGGAGATGCTTCCCTAGCAGTAGGAGCGGGAACTGGTATAACAGTTAACGCAGACGATATCCAAATAGCAGAAGGAGGAGTAGATACTTTACAACTAGCTGCAGACGCGGTAGACGGTACTAAAATAGCAGACGATAGTATCGATAGCGAGCATTATGTAGACGGATCTATAGATACTGCGCATATAGCAGACGACCAAATTACTCATGCTAAACTAGAAGGTAGATATACAGAGATACAAGATATAGCTACTACTACAGGAACTATTGCTTTAGATGCTTCTTCTTACGCGGCATTTAATTTAACGGGAGCTTTAGGTACTGCGACTTTAGATATACAAAACCTTAAAACGGGCCAAGTAATAGATATTATTCTTTCTGGTAGTTTATCTAGTGCGGTAATTACTTTATCCGCTAGTACATTTACTACAGTAGCTATTAATAAAGTAGGTAGTACTAGTTTAGATACGGCAGCTACTAATATTTTACAAGTGCTTTGCGTAGACGATACAGACGCGGACGCTATTTTAACTTGGGCAGTAGCCTCTTACGCATCAGGAACTTCAGTATAAAAATAAGATATGAAAGCAATACAAATAGACGGATCAATAAAAAGATACACTACCATTCCTAAGGCATGGGGTAATGTAATTACTGGTTTTAACTTATTATCTTCTTCCGATTGGGAGGCTGCAGGATTTTACGACGTAGTTACTCCTAGCTACGATTCAGCAATTCAAAAGTTAGGAGACCTTGAGTGGGATGCAGATAGTAGTACTTTCACTTACCCTGTAATTAATAAAACTTGGACACAAACAGTAGCTGAACTTAAAGAGTCAAAGATTGCAAACTTAAAATCTATATACAATAGAAAATTAGCAGAAACAGATTGGTACATTATTAGAGCATCAGAAGGTGGCACAGCTACGCCTCAATCTATATTAGATGATAGAGCAGCTTTAAGAACTGAATGTGGAACTAAAGAAGCGGAGATTAATGCTAAAACAACTAAAGCAGCAGTAGTTTCTTATTCTTTACCAAATCTTGACTAAATGGGATTTAATAAAAAATTCTTTACAACAGGAGGTATAGTAGCTTCCACACCATCTGCACCTGCAGCAGCAGCATTCGACGCTTTTCAGAACTTCGAGACCGTAACCTATACAGGAAACGGAGGTACACAGAAGATAACAGGGTATATTAGAAAGGGTGCTTCTTTTAATGGGAGTAGTAGTTATATTTCGGCAGATAATATATTAGATACATCTTCTGCTTTTACTTATTCCTTGTGGATTAATCCAAACACAATTTCAACCCTTGATTACTTAATAGGTCATCAGCAAGCAGGTAGTCCTTATGCGGGAGTTTCTTTATTGGGAAGTGGTTCGAATAAACTATTTTTATCTATATCGGGCGGAACTGCACAAGATATGACACCATCACTAACATTAGGTTCTTGGTCGCATATTGTATTGACTCACGACGGTAGTGGTAATTACACTTGTTATACTAATAACAATGGAAGTCCAATTACATATTCAGGAGCAACAAGTAATAATAGTTCTAATCCTTTTAGAATTGGATTTTCAAGCGTAGGTGGGTGGGGTTACTTTGATGGAAAAGTAGACCAAGTCAGAATATTTAACACCGAACTAAATTCAACACAAGTAGAACAATTAGCAGACGAAGAATATGGAGATGCTGAAAATTCAGTTACGGATTTCTTTGATGATGGTTCAGGTGTTGCTTTATATGAGTTAGATGAGGATGCTTTAAGCAGTAACTTCGAACAAGGTGTAGATTTTAATGGAATTGCAGCAAGTAATAGGTCTAAAATACTTACAAGTGGATTAACTACGTACAATGACTTTAGTATAAGTTTTTGGATGAATTCTGATGATTTTACTTATTATAGGATTATGATGGGAACTTCGGATAGCTATAACACTCAAGCAGGATTTGGAATAATGACAGGATTTCCAAATAACGGCGATTTAACCTTTAGAGCTTCAGCTGGTAGTGGAGGTGTGGATATAACAGCTACAGGATTAAGTGATGGTACTTGGTATCACGTTGTAATAACTCAAGATAGTTCTACTACAACCAAAAAAATATATATTAATGGAACTTTAGAGGATACAGATACAACTTCTACAATCGCAAATGGACAGGGATATTCTTTAATATTAGGTGGTTATAGTATTTATGACAATAATCCTTATGATGGAACACTTGACCAAATAAGAATATATAGTAGTGCATTAGACCAAACAGACGTAACTAATTTATATAGAGAAAATAATATACCTACAACAAACCTTGTTACCCATTACACTTTTGACAATACTTATACAGACCAAGTAGGAAGCAACAACGGAACTGCATCTAATACAACATTTGTAAACGGAGTTTATGGAGGAACACCTACAAACGTAAACTTTTTAGGTATGGCATTCCAACCTGATTTTGTTTGGATAAAGAATAGAGATTCAAGTATTGCAAATCACTATTTGATAGATTCAGTAAGAGGTATAGGCTCTTCAACATATAAGTTTATAAGTTCTGATTTGACAACTGCAGAAAATACAACAACATTAAGCCACGTAAACAGCATTGACTCAAACGGCTTTACGGTACAGTCTCTTCACGTAAGAACAAATAAAAATGGAGATGACTACGTAGCTTGGTGTTGGAAAGCAGGAGGTGCAGCAAATACTTATAATGTTTTAGAAGGTGGTACTGTAACTTCAGATTCTACTGCAAGTGGTGCAGGTATTACAGCAGGTAGCATAACAACAGGATGGGAGGTATCTGCTAATAGAGATGCAGGGTTTAGTATTGTGAAGTGGACTTCAGATGGTTTTTCAGGAATAAGAACAGTAGGAACAGGGCTTAATTCTTCACCTGAACTTATTTTAGTTAAAAATACAGATATTTCTGATAATTGGGCAGTGTATTCTACTACTTTAGGAAATAATTTATTTTTAAGATTAAATACAACCGATTCACAAATAACAGGAACGAACTATTGGTCTACAAGTGCTACAACTTTTGGTGTAAGGCAAAGTTCGTTTTTTAATAATGGAGACAAAGGAATCGCCTACTGCTTCCACTCCGTAGATGGGTATCAGAAAGTGGGGAGTTATAGCGGAAGTAGTTCAACTGTAACAGTAACAACAGGATTTGAACCAAGATTTGTAATAATAAAAAGGTATGATTCGGGAAGTGTTGCTGATTGGATTATGTATGACCAAGTAAGAAGTAGCGGTACTGATATGGATGATTATTTAGTACCAAATGATTCTATAGCGGAACAACAAAATAGTGCTATTGACATAACCGCTATCCCAACAGGTTTTACAGTAGAATCAGGAAATTGGCAAGGTATCAATACAAGCGGTGGAGAATACATCTATTTAGCAATAGCATAAAACAATGGAACAATTGAAGATATACGGATTCAACGCAATAGCATTAGCAATATCAATAACAGAGATTAATCCTTATCTTCAGACAATATCTTTACTGTTAGCAATAGGGTACACAATTATACAAATAACAAAGAAACTAAATGGCAAAAATTGATTTAGACGGAGACGGTAAAGCAGACGTATCGATTAGCGTTACGCAAATAGTAACTTTATTAGCTATGTTTGCTTCTATAGTAGGATCTTATTATACTTTAAGTGGTAAGATAGAGGCTAACCAAGTAGGAATTAAAAAGCTAAAAGAAAACGAGCAAAAGTATACATGGCCTAACCAAAGAAAAACTGAGGAAGAGGTAAAAGCCCTAGAGTCTGAAATGAGGGCTTTCATGAAAGATATAGAATACCTAAGAAGAGATATAGATAATAAAAAAAGATAAATATGAATACTTTAATAATTATAATTACTATTTTAATGTTTGCTACCGCTATAATGATGGGGTTAACTGTTTACGGATTATTTACTGATAAAGACAAGGATGGTATTCCTGATGCTTTAGAAGATAAATTTAAAGAACTAAAAGAAGAAATTAGTAAACTAAAAAAATGAGGTATTTTACTCTTAGCGAGTTCGACTGCCCTTCTCTTTTGGAGTCGGGAATTAACATGGACAGAGCCTTCCTCGATAAACTTGAAGAGGCTAGAGAGTACGCGGGGATCCCTTTTAAAATTACCAGCGGATATAGAACTAAGAAGCATAACGAGGAGCTTAGAAAAAAAGGATATAAGGCCTCTGCTAATAGTTCGCACCTTATCGGAAAGGCCGCAGATATCGCAGTCGGAAGCGGAGCAGAAAGATACATTATCCTTAACGCTCTTATCAAATCAGGATTTAAACGTATTGGAATCGCTAAGACCTTTATCCATGCAGATACGGACTCTATCGATCAAGGAGGTAATAAACCTAACTCCGTCTGGACTTACTAATACTGTAGGTAGTACGATAAACCATACAAAAAGTATAAATTAAAGGATAATTGAATGAGTAAAGACGCAATTAGCGTAAAGTCTAACGGCTTAAGAAACGAATTAAAAGAGATACGCAAAAGTATCGACAAACTAACGGAAGTTTTACTTCTACAAACTAACAAACATGCGAATAACACTAATAATACTTGTAACGACTCTAGTGGGTTGTGCAAGTGCCAGAAACAAGAGACTAGCTGAATATAAAAAAATTACTAAAGATATCTGCGTAGATAACCATCACGAAGTTAAGTTAGCTCAGATACTTTATAATAAGATGCTTAAATAATGTTAAAACTACTTTTAGGACTTTTAAAAGGAGGAGACGGTAGAAAGTCGGTAGCTGGTAATTTAGCTTGGGAGATAAGAGAAGCTATAAAAGGAAAAGAGTTAGATCCTAACGAACTACTAGAGATTCAAACTAAAATAAACGAAATAGAAGCTAATCACCGCACAGTTTTTGTAGCGGGCTGGAGGCCATTTATAGGCTGGGTATGCGGGGTAGCTTTTGCGTTTCACTATATAGTAATGCCCTTACTTTTAGCTTATACTGATATAAAGCCAGTAGAATTTGATACTAATAGCTTATTTACCGTACTAATGGGTATGCTAGGACTAGGAGGTCTAAGAACTTACGAGAAGCTTAAAGGTAAGTCTAGTTAGTAATGAAGAAATTAGTTATTAACTACGAAAAGAATAAGGTCCGTAGAAAGGGAATCCATAGTAAATCTAAATCTTCCGCCTTAAAATCCTCTAAGAATTATAAGAAAAAATATAGAGGGCAGGGTAGGTAATGTTAAAAACTTAATTTAGTAACTAATTAAAAAATCCTCTACCTTTGGTGGGTGGAGGCTAATTATATATTAACCTTTAATAATTAAATAAATGAGTGAAGATATGACTATTAGAAAATTAGCTGAGAAAATAGCTAAAGACTTTCAACTATCGGTAAAAGAACGTACAGACGCTATACTAGAACTAGACGCTATAAGCTATACTAACTTAGGTATAGATTCTACTAAAACCGAAAAGACTAAAGTAAAAAATGATAGTAAGTATCTTTATAAGCTTTTAAAAGGATTTAACGAAGTAGACGGAAACTTACTACTAAACCACTTAGATAAATAATTGCTTAAACGTAAAACGATGCCTAAGACTTCTAAAAAACCTACTAGAAGTAAACTAGTTAAAAAACTAGACGTAGTATTTTCTAAATATATAAGATTAAGTAATGCAGATAGTAGAGGTTTTTGTACTTGCGTTACATGCGGTAAAAAGGGATACTGGGAGAAGGATATTATAGACGCGGGCCATTTTATTTCGAGAACTGCTATGGCTACTCGCTGGGATCCTAGAAACGTAAAACCTCAATGCCGCTACTGCAATAGATTTAAAGCAGGCCGTCAATACGAGTACTCTTTATATCTTGGCGATAACTTATCTCAAGAATTACTAGATAAGAGTAGAGAAGTAACTAAATTTACTATCGACGAACTAGAAGAAATGATTACAGAGTATTCTAGTAAGTTAAAGAGTTTTCTCTAATAATTATTTGTTTTATGCTAAAGGGGGTATGGTTTAATCTTTACCCCTTTTTTTTATTAAATTTTTTTTACTAACTTAGCATTAAATAAATTTTAAAATAATTAATTATGGACAAAACTCAAGTATTTATTATTAAGCAAAATGCTTTAACAAACGCTAACGTATTCTGGGCAAAAGACGATTCTAAAACAGAAGATAAAGTCTTAGCTACTGCTCAGCAATTCGCAGACTGGGTTCTAGGAGGAGAATTAAAAAGCTCACTACCTAAAATACCTAAACTACCAGAAGATCAAAAAGGCTGGTTAAACTTTAATACTCCCGATTATAATGAAGCTTTAGACTTAATTAAAAAGGGCTATACTGTACAAGATCTTAGAAACAAGTATAAAATTGGAACTAAAGTAGCTAATGAACTCGGCAAACTCTAAGATCGGAAAAACTTATTTTAATTACTTAAATTATAAAATAGAAATAACATGGAAAAAAAGAATACCGCAATTATCTCGGGAAGTATCGACCTTACTGCAATCGATAAAAGCAGACTTATAAATGCTAAGAACGGAAAGACCTATCTTAATTTTACCGCTATGGTCCAAGACGCTTCTTCTTACGGTAATAACGTTTGGGTTACTCAAACTATTTCAGAAGAAGAAAGAAAGAATAAGGTAAAAGCTATTACTTTAGGTAACGCAGCCGTTAAATGGATAGCAGAAGGAGGTATATGCTTAGCAGAGAGAAACGAGGTTACGAACCAAGAGCAAAACGCAGCTAGAGCTTCTAGCGATTTACCTTACTAATTAAGGGGGCTTTTAGCCCCTTTTTTTATATATTAGATATATGAAGAAAATATTAGAAGGAGAGATGCCAGAAGATTTCTGGAATTACTTAGTAAATCCTATTACTGGATATTATATAGAAAAAACAGATAAGAAAAACTTTTTAACTTTTAAAAAATATGCGAGAACTTCGCAGTCTATAAAACAATGATAGCAGAAACCAATAGAATTAAAAACCGAATCTTCGATATAAAGAATGGAAAAGTAGTCGAAGGTTTAAAGATAGGAGTACCCGATATAGACGAATACTTGCGCTATAAGCAGGGTAACTTCTCCCTCTGGATAGGGCATGCTAATGTAGGAAAAAGCTCCGTAATGATATACTTTTTAGTATTGTGGGCCAGCCTACATAAATTAAAGTTCCTAATATGGTCTAGCGAAAATACTCCAGACTCTATAGTAAGAAAGATTATAGAGTTTAAAATGGGTAAGCCTATACATACCGCTAGCGAAGAAGAGATAAATAAAACTATAGAGTGGTGTAATAGTTTTTTCAAAGTAATAGACGTAGAAGATCTCTATACTTATAAAGACCTTTTAAAAGAAGCTAGAGCTATAAAAGACGTTTGGAATTACGACGGTCTACTAATAGATCCTTATAACTCTTTAAGCGTAGATACTCAAGTAATGAGGGGAATAGGTTCGCATTTATACGATTACCAAGTAGCTTCTGAGTTTAGACTATTTGCTAAGAAAGATAATGTAACGGTATTTCTTACGGCTCATGGGGTAACTGAGGCCCTTAGAAAAATATACCCAAAAGAACATGAGTACGCTGGATTACCTCAGCCTCTAGGATTAGCTTCTGTAGAAGGAGGGGGTAAGTGGGGTAATAGAGCAGACGACGTAGTATGCTGCCATAGAATGACTAACCACCCGACCGACTGGATGTACTCGGAGCTTCATGTTTTAAAAATAAAGGAGACAGAAACTGGCGGTAGATGCACCCCGTACCAAGAGCCGATTCGTATGCGTATGGTTAAGAATAACGTAGGCTTTGAATTTATGGGGCAGGATATACTACATAGTAAAAAATCTAATATAGAAGAAGTTTTATTTTGATTACGTTTTTTATCTTATTATTTGTTTTAGCTTTTACTATAGTCTATATAGGCCATATTAATAGAGCAGAGATTTCTTTTGCTCCTATATTTGGTTTTATGGTAGGTAGTCTTTACGCTTATACTGATTACGAAGAAGGCAGAGAGCATACCCTGCAAGTATGTATAATATTTTTAAGTATTACTGTAATTTGGATAGAGACTTAGAATGGTTAAGTATAGTAGCTAAAAGGCATAAATACTGGGTTAGTATAGTTCGTAGCCTAGTAGGGGATTTATACGCTGAAGATATTACCCAAGAAGCCTATATCGCGCTATCTAAGTATAGTAATCCAGATAAGATTATAAAAGACGGTAAAGTAAGCGAGGGCTATATGTTTTTTACTTTAAGATCTTTGGCCTACCAGTTTTATAATAAAAAGAAAAAAGTAACTATAATAAGTATAGATAAAGACGAAAACTTCTTAGAGCTACCTCATGAGGACGATATAGAAGAAAATGAAGCTTTCCATAAGATTTGCCTAATGGTAGACGACGTAGCTAAAGACTGGCATTGGTATGATAAAAAGATATGGAAGCTATATAGCCAGACCGATATGAGTATAAGAAAGCTTGCTAGCGAAACTAAAATAAGCTGGGTAAGTATCTTTAATACTTTAAAAAACCTTAAATTAGATATTAAAAATAAAATTAGCGAAGATTATGAAGATTTCAAACAAGGAGAGTTCGAAAGAATCGATTCCTACAGACAAGAGAACAAAGGCCTATAAGGAATACGTTAAAAAGCATGCAGCTCTTTCTACGGGTCCAAATATCGGAGATAAGATAGAAAAGGTAACTAAAGCTACTGGTATAAAGAAAGTAGTAGATACTGTATTTGATGCGTTAGGTAAAGACTGCGGCTGCGAGGCTAGAAAAGAAAAACTAAACGAACTTTTTAGAGGAAGAAAGCCAGAGTGCTTTACGGAGGCTGAATTTGACTTAATGAAGATGGCCATAGATACTAGAAAGAATAAGTTTAGCGCAGAAGAGGTAAAGACTTACGCTAAGATATACGAACGTATTTTTAGAACTAAAGTAGAATGTACACAATGCTCTTTTAGAAATACAGTCTGGAATGCTTTAGTAAAAGTTTATAACGAATATTCTTAATATGGTATCGGGGGCTAGATATAGATATTCTTTTAGCGAGGGTAATAAGGCAGAGGATAAATTTCTTAACCTAATGCTAGAGAGAAATAATTCCTGCATAAAATCTAGCAAAAAAGACGATATAAATAAGCATATAGATTTTTACGTTAATAATATAGGAGTAGACGTAAAAGGTAATAGGCATTTAGAAACTATCTGGCTAGAGTTAAAGAACGTAAGAGGAGATAAAGGCTGGCTAGAGTGCTGCGCAGAATATATAGTATTCGATATTATAGAACTTAATTCCTTCTGCTTTTTTAAGAGAATAGATTTATACGAGTACGCTAGTCAGTTTACCGAAATAGCTAAAGATAAGAAGGACTATAAAAAAAGATATACTAGAAAAGATCGTAAAGATGTTTTAATTAAAGTAACTTATAACGATATTAGGCATTTACAAAAACAGATAATAGAATATGAGAAAAATCCAAAACCTTAAAAGTATTCAGTTTAGTAACGACTTCGAAATAGTATCTACCAGATTACTAGACTGGAAAAAGAAAAAACCTATACCAGAATTAGACGAAATGATTTCTGCAGTAACGAGCTGGTATTCCTATACGCATGAACTAGAAACTAACGAATGGTATAGAGAAAAGATTATAGAGGAGTTTAGATCGGATAAGCTAAGGGCAATAGAACGCGCTAGAAAAGCAGAGGAGAAACTAGCTGAGGTAGAGAAAGAACTAGAAAAATATAAAGTAACCTATGGATAGTTTTTTAGCTGGTTATATTGCTTTTAGGATTTTAGAATACTTTATAGTAAAAATATATTACTTTATAATAAATGAATAGCTACATGGATAACTTAAAAGGTTACGTTACTGATTCTACTACTGGTTTAGTATACGAAGCAAAGAAAGACGGGATAGTAGAAAAAGTTAAGAACTTACTAGACTCCAGATCTCAGAAAGGAATAAAAGAATACGGCACTACTCTAGAAGATAATCCAGACGGATTCTATAGATGGGTAAACGAACTTCAACAAGAGCTTTTAGACGCTGCTTTATATTTAGAAAAGATTAAAAATTTAAAATGAAAGAGATTAAATTAATTAAAATGCGAAACGATTTAAAGCTTACTCAAGAGGCTTTAGCAGTAGCTCTTTATAGGATAGAACAATTAGAAAAAAAAGTTTTTCCTAAAGAAAAAGAAAAAAATAATAATAGTTAATAAAATGTTTACTATATTAGCGTATAACTTTAAAACGAATAATTATGTTTCCAACGTATTACGAAACCATGACTAACGAGCAACTCTTAGAAGATGCTACTAACGAAAGCCTTTTAGATTACTATAGAAAGGAATGTAAGGCGGTTTTATTATCTAGACTAGAATCCCAAAAAGAAATTATAGAGCTATGATAACCTTACTAAATAACGAGAACTATTCAAGAGAAGAGATATTAGCCATGATGGGGAGCGATGAATTTTATTACGGCCACTTGGGTAAACATGCTTTAAGTAGTAGCTCTCTAAAAACTTTACTTAAATCTCCTAAAACTTATAGGAACGTAATTAAGTACGGATCTGGAGATAGTCCAGCTCTTAGATTAGGAAAGCTTTTGCATTGGGCAGTATTAGAACCGCACAAAATGGATGCCTTAAAAGTGGTAGACGCTACGACTAAGAACACTAAGATATATAAAGAAGCTCTAGCGGAGCATGGAGAAGTATACCTAAGAAAAGAAATAAGCGAAAGCGAAAGACTAGCAGACGCTCTATTAAGAAACGAAGAGGTATTAAGATTACTAAGTAAGTCTGAGTTCGAAGTACCAGAGGTAGCTATGATAGAAGGGTTACCCTTTAGAGCTAAGGCAGATATCCTTAGGGACGATATGATATGCGATATCAAAAGCTCAGCCGACCTAGCTACCTTCCGTTTTTCAGCTTCTAAATACGGTTACGATCTACAAGCTTATTTATATTTAAAGATGTTCAATCGTAAGAAATGTACTTTTATAGTAGTAGATAAATCTTCTACTGACGTAGGTATATTTGAAACGAGCGACGAATTTATAGAAGCAGGACGCGCTAAATTTATACAAGCCGTAGGAATATATAAATACTTTTTTAGAGAGGAGAACGATATAGACCAATACGTCTTAAGAGGAATATTATAACGGGATAGCCGAAAACCGAATAGAGTAGGCGTTATTTAAAAAAGGGGTTAAGAGCCTCATTATTATGTTTAATATAGCTAAAGTGGAAACACTTAAAACTTCGTCTATTAATTTTATAGACGGTAACCGAGAAGTAAGCGAAAGCCATGTTCAAAAAATGTATAATCTAATTACAGAGAACGGATTCGCAGATACTATTAAAGTAGTCAAAATTGATAATAAATTCTACGCGGTCGAGGGTCAGCATAGAATAGAAGCTATTAAACTACATGGAATAAAAGAAGTTCCTTGTAGTGTTATTGACTGGCTTAATGGAGATTTTGAAGAGATACAACAATATATAATTGATTTAAACGCTCACAATAAATCATGGTCTTTATACGATTACGTTAAGTCTTGGGCGGATAAAAAAAATAATAATTATATACATTTGAGAAACCAAATGATTTCTTATCAAAAAACTTTATCTAATGGCGTAGTGGCTTCATGTTACGACGGAATAAGCAGATCCCATAAAAATTTAAAAAAAGGATCTTTTAACTATATAGATAAGAAATTTTCAGACGATATGGTCGATTTATTTTCTCAGCTAGTAATTAAATGGGGAAGAAAAAAATTAGGTTCTCCAGCCTTAAGATTAGCTGCAGTTTTAATTATAAAAGAAAAAACTACAGAAGATAGATATAAAATGCTAAAAGCGTTTCAAATATCAGTTTTAAATCACTTAACAACTAGTCAAGAGCCAATCCCCGACGGAGACGAAAGCTTTATCTATTGGTTTAATAATGTAGTAGTAGAGCTTAATAATACTTTAAATTAATTATATTTAATTAGTGAATAGGAATATAGTAAATGATTTTTATTATATGGCTCTCCAAGATTTATCTGAAGGGGCTTCTATAGACGATTTAGAAAAAGCGATCGCCTACTACGAGGCCCTAGAAGATTACGAAGCCTGCGAAGGTATTCTTAGAGCAATTAAAGAAGTAAAAGAAAGTACTATTAACTCAATAAAACTTAAAATAAATGAAATTAGAGAAAATACTAAAAATAGTAGAAGAGGAGACTAAGATAGATCTCACTAGTAAGAACCGAAGAAGAGAACTTGTATACTCCAGAGCTATATACTATAAGTTAGCTAGAGTACATAGTAGAGACTCGTTATCTAAAATAGCTGGTATAGTAGGCAGAGATCATGCTACGGCCCTACATGGTCTTAAAGTATTTGATTACCAAATAAGCGTTTACGAAGATGCCCAAGAATATTTTAAGATATACCAAAAGCTAGACCTAATTATAAGAAGGACAGAGGGAACTAGAGACAGAGATAGAAATCCAGCGGCTTATTATAGAAGTAAATTTGCTAAGGTATTACTTGAGCTAAGAGAAGAAAGAAAAGAGAAGAGACTCCTAAAAAACCAATTACTGATTAACAGTTAACCCTTTTTTTTATTATATAATTAATAATAATGTTTTTTAATTCTAATGGACGGACGTAAAAATAACGGAGGGCATAAAACTGCAGGACGTAAATCTAAAGCAGAAGAGATAGCTTTAGTAGAGAAGTTAGGCCCGTTAGAACCTTTAGCTTTTGAAGCTCTTCAACAAGGATTAAAGAATAAAGACTTTAAATTCGTACAGTTATTTTATAACTACTACGCAGGAAAACCTAGAGAGACTAAGGATATAAATATATCTGAGGACGTACCTCTATTTATGGATTAAGAGATAACCTAAGCTCTTATCTGTACTTATATGCGGATAAAGAAAACCCCAGCTTTTTATAAACTAAGAGAATTAACCCAAAGAACGAAAGTCGTTAAAGGGGGAACCTCTGCAGGAAAAACTATCTGTATACTAGCTATACTAATTAACGAAGCAATTACTCAAGAAGGAAAAGAGATAAGCGTAGTAGCTGAGTCTATTCCTAGTATTAAGCGGGGAGCTATGAAGGATTTTTTAAATATCCTAAAAGGTCTTAATAGATATAAAGAAAACCAGTTTAACCGCAGTAACTTAAAATATACTTTTACCAATGGAAGTTATATCGAGTTTTTTTCTACGGATCAACCAGACCGACTTAGAGGTAGTCGCCGTACCGATCTCTTTATTAATGAGTGTAATAATATTTCTTTTTCTGCTTTCTCGGAACTCCAAATAAGAACCTCTGGGAGTATCTGGTTAGATTATAACCCTTCGCATGCTTTCTGGGTAGATAAAGAAATAATAGGAGAGCCAGACGTAGACTATATAACTCTTACCTATAAAGATAACGACGCACTAGCAGAGTCTATAATAAAAGAAATAGAAAAGGCTAGAGAAAAAGCTAAGACCTCAACTTTTTGGTCCAACTGGTGGAGAGTCTACGGTCTTGGAGAGCAGGGATCTCTTTCTGGGGCATGTATACCAGACTGGAGAGAAATAGATAATATACCAGAAGAAGCTAGGCTTATAGGCTACGGTATGGACTTCGGTTATTCTGTAGATCCTACTACTCTAATAGGATTATATAAGTGGAACGAAGCTTATATATTCGACGAAGTTCTATATAAGAAAGGAATGTTAAATAGAGATATAAGTCTTTACTTACAAAGTAATAACATTAAAGAAAATATTACGGCCGATTCTGCAGAGCCTAAGAGTATCGCAGAATTGGTAAGCTACGGCCATAACGTCTTTCCAGTATCTAAAGGAAGAGACTCCGTAGTATATGGTATAAATCTAATAAACCAAAACGAGATATATATAACTTCAAGAAGTAAGAACTTAAAGCGAGAGCTAGAGGGTTACGTTTGGGCCAAAGATAAAGACGGTAATACGTTACAAAAGCCAAGCGGAGCGCACCCAGACTGTATAGATGCGGCTAGATATATTCTTACCGATACTCTAGAGAACCCAAACAAGGGGGAATATTTTATTTACTAATTTGGAATATTAATAAAATGTTTATATATTCGAACTATAAAACTAATAATTATGAAAAATTACAGAGAAATTAATACCGAAAATTGGAGGACCGATTTTAGTACTGAGTACTATTTAATTAGGAAGGCTACTTCTAGAGAACTTAGAAGAAATACCTTAAAGATTATAGGCCAAGCTGCGCTATTTGTAGCGTTAAGTTTTGTCTTTATGTACGCTGCCTTAGACTTTTTACTTTGGATTTGGTATGCGTGATCTTAGCTCTTCTTGGTGCATTAATAACGGTATAACTATATACCCTATTATCTGGAGAGAGGCTAATCCAGAAAATCCTCCTCGTTTAGCTATTCAAGTAAACTATCAAGGGTTTAAAAGAACTGGAGATATGATCTGGAGCCAAAGGAATAAAAAAGAAAAATTAGCCATGTACGAAAGAATAGCAGACCTCTATAAATATTATTATAATAGAGATAAATAACTTTGTTTGATTTGTTTTAGTTTAATTAGTTAGGAGTCGTAGAAATACGGCTCTTTTCTTTTATACATATTTAGGAATAAGTTATTATATAATATATGAAGTTAGAAGTAAACGTACCCGAAAGTCTTAACGAGATAACCCTAGAGCAATACCAGCGATTCGATAAGATAAATACTGAGGAAAACCAAGACTCGAATTTCTTACTCCACAAAACAGTAGAGATCTTCTGCGGACTAGAGCTTAAAGATATAGCGAGTATAAGAGTTACTAGTATAAAAGAAATACTGGGAGATATAGATAAGATCTTCGCAGAGAAAACAGATTTAGTTCCTACGTTTACTTTAGGCGGTATAGAGTACGGATTTATTCCTAAGCTTGACGATATGACTATAGGGGAGTTTATAGATCTAGACGAAAACCTTACGGAGTGGGAAACAATCCATAAAGCTATGGCAGTTCTATATAGACCTATTAACTATAAAAAAGACGGTAAATATCTTATAGAAGAGTATACGGGCCTAGATAACGCTGAGGTATTTAAGAAAATGCCAGTAGGTATAGCGATGGGAGCTATGGTTTTTTTTTACCGTTTAAACAACGAATTACTAGAAATTATCCTGAATTATTTGAAGCAGGAGGCTCCGAACCAAATGAATACGGAAGCATTAGTAGCTTTGGAAAGAAGTGGGGCTGGTTCCAGTCAATTTATGGACTCGCTAAGGGGGATGCTACCCGTTTCGATGACGTTACCAGATTAAATATGCATCAAGCTTTATTATTTTTAGCCTTCGAAAAAGAAAAGATAGAATTAGAAAAGAAACAGTTAGAAAAATTTAAGAAATGAAAGCCTTCTACGAATTAACAGATAAAATAAAAGATACCTTAATAGCGGAACCTTTCGTTAATACGGTTACTTTCGGAAGCCTAGACGACGTAGATTTAAATAAGACTACTATCTTTCCTTTATCGCATATTATAGTAAATACCGCTACGGTAAATTCTAACTTTATTACGTTTAATATTAGCGTGCTTTCTATGGACGTAGTAGACGAAAGTAAAGAAGAAACTACAGATAACTTTATAGGAAACGATAACGAGCAGGACGTACTTAATACTCAGCTAGCAATCCAAAATAGACTTATAGCTTTATTACAAAGAGGTACTTTATACCAAGATAAATACCAAGTAGAGGGAGCAGTTACTTGCGAGCCTTTCGTAGATAGATTCGAGAATAAGTTAGCAGGATGGGCCTCTACGTTAGATATACTAATTCAAAACGATATGACAGTATGCTAACAAAGGGAGAAGGCAGAAAGTTCTTAGAAGAGTTTAGAGATAAAGTCGTAAGAGAGGCTAAGCATAATCTATCTAAGAAAAGAAAGAGGGTAAGTAAAAAGTTATACGAAAGTATAGACGGAGACTTTGAAGTTTTTGAAAATAGCTTTTCTCTTAGTTTTTCTATGGAAGAGTACGGTCTATACCAAGACAAAGGGGTAAGCGGTACGGAAAGAAAATATAATACTCCTTACTCTTACTCTAGCAGCTCTAATTTAGTAGGACTAGAATACCATACGGGCTTTTTATCTAAATGGGCTAGATTTAGAGGAATGCAGCCAAGACTAGGTAACGGTAAATTTGGTTCTTATAAAAGTATGGGATATATACTAGCCAGAAGTATAAAGAAGAAAGGTATTAAACCTAGCTTATTCTTTACTAAGCCCTTCGAGAAATACTTTAAGAAATTACCAGACGAACTTATAGAAAGATTTGGATTAGACGTAGAAGATTTATTAGCGTTTTCGCTTAACGAAAAAAGATTAAGATCATGAGTACTAAGATAAACGTAAGAAGCCCTTATTATTTAAGCTATAGCGAACCGCCAGAACCGCTACCAGAATTTAACTGTAGTTACGCTAATGCTCAAGGATTTGCGGTAGACGAAAGCGGAGCCATCTCTTTGCCTAGTTTAGATTACGGCGGTATAGATTCCTATACTTCAGATGCGGCAGATTTTTCTAATGGATCTTTTGACGAAGTTAGCGGAGATACTTTAAGAACTTTAAAACTTACTATTTTAGCTCCTACTGGCTTTAGTAATGAAGGAGATGGTATTATTTGCGAAGTTACGGCAACTCAGCCTTTAAAACCCGTAGACTGTCCTACTGTAGTAAGTCCTAGCGGATCTATTCCTAGTCAAGCTTTAAATACTGGAGGAAGTTCGGTAACGATAGACTACTCTAGTTATTTTACGGGTACTACTACAGATTTTACAGATATTCTTTTAAATTCTAATGGATCTTACTTAGACGTAAGTATAAATACTACAGACGAAGAAATTACTATTACTTCTAGAAGCGTCGCTGGGGTTTTTAGCTTCCAATTAGAAAGAATAGACGATAGTACTGGATGTAACGCAAAACAAACGATTACTACTACCCTTACTTCTTTAGCTACTTTTAATTGCACTACTGCTAATTTATTAGGAGGAGCAGTAGCTGCAGACGGAACCCTTACTACTCCTTCTTCTATAGGAACGGTTACCGCAACTAAAGAAACTAGCGGAGGATCTTCAGTTACAAGTATAGCCGCTAATAATTCTGGCTCAGATATAAGCGTTACTTTGTATTACGATGTATTAGTTCCTTCTGGCTATTCTAACTCTGGTTCAACGATAGAATGCAACGTAACTTATACGCAAAAATCTAATATAATAGTGCCTACTTTTACTTGCTCGGACGTAGATTTAGACGACCAAGCCATTTTAGTCGACGGTAGCGTAACTGCAGGAGTCGCTAAATACTATGGGCCTAATGGAAGAGAATATCTAACTATAGAAAGTTTTACTCCTACTACTTTTCCAGAAGTAACTGAAGTAACTAGAAGAGATGTAACTTATACTATAGAGGTTCCAAGCGGATTTACTAATACTGGAAGTACTATAGACTGCGACGAAAGAATAAAACAACCCGCAGCACCTCCCCCAAACCCATGCGACCTAAAAATTAATGAATGGTATATAGGAGTATGGAGTAATGACAATTATACTACTTTTGACAAAAAAAACATTCCGATTACTCAATACTTAATGTACGCAGAAGATGTACTAGCTCCAGACGGCTCATGGGAAGGTAAAACTCTCTGTACTGGCGCAAGTGGAGGAACGGGGGAGTTTAATGTAACTAACGGGAATCATACTTATATAAGAAAAACTAAAGGAACTTACGCAATATCTGCTGCTACACAGTTTGAATACGTTTTAGTTTTTGGAAGTGCTAACGCGATTAAAGCAGTTTATTTAAAAGACTGGAATACTAAACAATTAAGGAGATTATAATGGCATTTGATAATATAGTTTTAGATATTTATATATATACTGGATTAGCCTCTAGTTATACTGCGACGGATAAAAAATATACTTTAAATAAGTCTTTAATTACTGGAGAGACTAAAATTAATTTCGAGATTGCAGAATTAGTAAGAGATTATATTAATATAGAATTTAACGATAATTATTCTAGTTATGCAGTATGGGTAAGAACTGACGCTATTATAAGAGACGAAAACGATACCGAATTTAGTTACGGAAGTCCAGAGTCGAATACCTATTTAGCTTTAGACGGGTTTGGATATTTTGAAGAAGGTATAAATCCAGAATTAGATAGGCACGCCTTAATATCTACCTCAACTTTATATATTCCAGAAGGTACTATAGGTAAATTACCAATCTTTGCCGAAGGAGTAGGTAAGGTAGTAGTAGATAGTTCAGAAGCACAAATAACAGATAACGGTAATACGAATCAAAAAATACAGTACTTAAATATACCCGCAGATAGTTCTATTATTAGAGTTTACGATACGGACGATACTACTCTTTTAAAAACGATAAATATAAATAACGTATGCGAACCTAAATTTACTCCTTATAAAGTAACTTTTGTAAATAAGTACGGAGCTTTTCAAGATTTATACTTCTTTAAAAAGACTACAGAAAGCTTTAACGTAACGGACGAAACTTTTAAGAGAAATATCTTCGAGAATAATAACGTAACCTACGATACTTATAGAGGCCAAAGAGAAAGGTATAATACTAACGCTAAAACTAAAATAAGTCTTAATACTGGATTCGTAAACGACGATTTTAATAGTGCGATAGAAGAACTCTTTTTATCGGAAAAAGTTTGGATTCGATGGAATAACCAAACGCTACCTATAATACCTTTAAGTAAAAATCTAGAATTAAAAACAAGCTTAAATAATAAATTATCTAACTATACGGTAGATTTCGAATTTGCATTTAATAAGATTAATAACGTAAGGTAATGATTAATTTACAGTTATATATATTAAACGAGAACGGGGAGTCTTACGACGAAGTAGAACTTTACGATAATGAAACGGTTAATTATACGCAATCGTTACAAGACGTTAGGGATATATCTAAAGTTTTTTCAGACTTTACTAGGACTTTTAACGTACCCGCTTCTCGTACTAATAATATTATATTTAAGCATTTCTATAATTACTTTATAGACGGATTCGATCCTAAGAGACGGCATAAGGCTAAGATATACTTAAACTATAGACTTTATAAAGAGGGTTATATAAAATTAGAGGGTTCTACTACTAAAGATAATAGGCCATTTACTTATAGAATTACTTTCTTCGGAAGTGGGGTTATATTAAAGGATGTATTTAGAGAAAAAAAGCTATCGTCTCTATCTTATTTAATAAGTAATTTTAAGTTCGATTATACTTCAGCTAACGTAAAGCAATATCTGCAGGACGGAAAAAACGAGATCTTCTACATGCCATTAAAAGGAGATACTAGCAAAGTAGACCAAATAGATATCGAAGATGCCGTAGTCTTTCCCCTTATATCGCATACCGATAGAATGATATACGATAGTAACGCTTCTTATACTGGAGTATCTGGAGAAGCTAACTTAGCTAACGTAACTAACGGAGGCCTTAAATTAACCGAGTTAAAGCCAGCTATAAGAGTGCATGCGATTATAAAAGCTATAGAGGCTCAATATAAAGAAAGCGGCATAGAATTTAGTACAGACTTTTTCAATGAGAATAACTTACCTTACTATAATCTATATCTTTGGCTGCATACTAAATCTGGCGGTTTATTTACTGACCAAGAGGGCGGTACTTATTTTCAAGATTTTACCGTACTTTCTGGTTCCGATACTGGAGCTACGGGGGTAGGTATAATACAAAACGATAATACCTTTACTACTCCAGATCCCGCTCAAGTAATTAGCAATCCTAAAAGAGCAGATAAGCAAAGAAGCTTAAGTTTAAGCGTAGAAACTACAGTAAGTAGCCCTTTTACTATTATAATATACGACGAACAAGGTAACGAGTTCTCTAGCTATACTGGAAGTCAAACTAACGGAGTATTTACTCCTATAGCAGAAAGAGACGCAATAGAGATAGATCAAGGTTCTTATACTTTTGCAGTACAATGTAATACGCCTGCAGATTTTACTATTAAGGTAAAAGTTACTAGAAAAGCTACTATCGCAGGAAAAAGAGAATTTAATTTTACGGGTACGGCTACAGTAGGAGCAGATACGGAATTATATGCTGCTAATCAAATGCCAGATATAACTATTCTAGGATTCCTTACTGGACTTTTTAAAATGTTTAACCTTACGGCCTACCAAAACGAGGAGGGAAAAATAGTAGTACAGACTCTAGATCAATTTTACGGAGCTAGCGATAGTATTTACGATATTACCCCTTATATAGATAAAGATACCGTTACGGTAGATTCTATAGTACCTTATAGACAAGTTACTTTTTCTTACGAAGGGAGAGATACTTTTTTAGCGGCTACTTACGAGGACTTAAATAATAAAGATTGGGGAGGGTTACATTATAAAGAAAACGATAATAATTTAGGATCTGAGTATAAGATAGTAGCTCCCTTTGAACATATGCTTTTCGAGAAGCTAACAGATGCCGACGATAGTTCCGATACTGGTATACAAATAGGCTGGAGCGCAGACGAAAAACAAGAGCCAACAATAGGCAAGCCTCTTTTATTTTATGCGGTAAGCAAAGAGATAAGCGAACCTATAAAACTTATAAACTTTGACAGTAGTACGACTACCTTAAGCGCAGACACTAAAGTATATATGCCTTCTAATTCTATAGAACTAGGAGACAATTTAACAGATTCTGTAAATATAAATTTTGCTTCAGAAATAAACGAATACGCTGAGGTTCCTTTTAAAAGTTCTTTATTTAGCCAATATTACAAAAATTATATAGTAGATATTTTCGATAAGCAAAGGAGATTAACAAATACCTCCGCTTATTTGCCTCAGAGAATATTATCTAATCTAAAATTAAATGACAAAGTTTTAATTACAGATAGGTTATATAAAATAAATAAGATAACTACTAATTTTCAGAAGCTATTAAGTAATCTAGAATTAATTAACACTACTGCCGTAGAAGGTAAGAATATAATTAGAGATACTATATATAGAGAAGAAGAAATAGTATTAGAAAGCTCCTGCGTAACTGCAGACGTAGATATTACTACTATAGATTCTACTATAATAAAAACTGACTGTACAGACTCTAAAATTAACGACGGTTACGTCTTTATAAATGATTCTAACGACGGTACTACTTCAGATAATAATACGCCAGATACTAGCGTTAATGGAGATCCAGTAGAAGTAACTCCGCCTACTGTATTCGATCCGCATATTACAGTAGATTCTAATATAATTACCGCAGATACGGAGGACTATACTGCAGACGCTAATCTAAGAGAGGTTACTTCTTCTTCTTTTAAGATAGGTTATCAAATAAAAACTCTAGGTAAAATAGGAACTGCAGATAATATAGACGAATATGGATTCTTATATAGTACTAACTCTAGCGATTTAATAGGAACTGACGTAGACGATATAGCTGCGGTAGCTGGAGTAAGTAAAATAGATTATCCTACGGCTAGTAATAATAAAAGGCCTACGGTTCCCTTTAGTTCTAGTTACCAGAAAAATAATGCGACCTCAGCTACGACTTACTACTTTAGATTCTATGGTAGAACGAATACAGATTTAGCTTACGCAGAGGCGGACGCTTTAAGTGAAATAGAAGAAATTACTACGGCATGATAAGTAATATATTAGATATGCTAGAGATAGCTAAGCAGGAAGATAATATAGGGGACTATACGTTTATAGCCTTAGGAAAGAATAAAGC
>Ga0228670_1000205_pt1 | contig 36780 bp, 28 predicted proteins | sample 85DmetaG_FD_182785 | JGI IMG/M metagenome (GOLD analysis project Ga0228670, IMG submission 182785) | Seawater microbial communities from Monterey Bay, California, United States - 85D | ecosystem: Environmental > Aquatic > Marine > Coastal | place: USA: California | collected 2016-10-13
TGATTGTACTTTCAATAATTTCTCTATTTTCTCTTTACAGTTATATTGATGATAATGAAGGTTTATCTAATGAAGACCTTTGGGTAATGGATACTTTTTCAAAAATGACTTTAGACGAAAGGATTGGGCAATTTTTTTTTGTTGATGTAAAGGCTTTTTCTAAAAATAGAAAACAAAAAGAAGTTTTAGAACATGTTTCAAATAATAAAGTAGGTGGAATATTGTTTAGATCTCCAGAGTTAGATTTCGTAGAAACTTTTTTGACAAAAGTTAAAACTCAAAATCAACTTCCTATGTTTGTAGGAGTGGATAAAACAGTTGAAAGTTTTGATTCATTTAATCCAGAAATAAACTTCCCTTCTAATTTAACACTAAGCATAGCTAATGATAAGAAAATTGCTCAAAACATAGGAGAGCTAAAAGCCGATTTTTATAGAAGAATAGGAGTTAATGTTGATTTTTCAATTGATGCTAACTTAGCTTTACCAAATGTAGCTATTAAAGAAGAATCTTTCGGAGAGGTGCCATTGCCTGTTTCTAGACTAATAAGTGGAACTATTAAAGGTTTTCTATCTCAAGGTGTTTCAGTTGCGGTTAAAGATTTTCCTGGTGTTAGTTCTCAATTACTTGACTCAAATAATAATTATTCTTTAGATGAAAAAATAAAATCATTAAATGCGGTAAATCTTTTGCCATTCCGTGAAGCTATAAAAGCTAATGTTCCTTTTATGATTATGGGCAATGTTGTCGTTAGGTCAATAGATTCATTAGGTTTGCCAATGTCACTTTCTAAAAATGCAGTTTCTTTTCTCAGAAATGAACTATCATACAAAGGGTTTATCGTAGCTGATGGTTCAGATGTAAGAGGTTTGAAAAACTTTTGTGATCCAAATAAATTTGCTTTAGAATCTTTTAAAGCAGGTTGTAATATATTTATAGGGATTGAAGATATAGCTAAATCAGTTAAAGATTTTGAGTTAAGTGTACTTAATGGTGAAATTGATTTGGAAGAGGTAAATAGAAGGTGCATTGATGTTCTTCGTTTTAAATACAGGTCAATTGTTGAACCAAAAAAACATTCATCCATTAGTAAAGATAAGAAAGAGTATTATCAAAAGATAGCTTATGAAAAAGGTACTATTGTTTTAAAAAATGAAGATAATAAACTTGCAATTAGAGATTTGACAAAAAAATATGCTCACATTTCTATAGGTCCTTTTGGTTTTGCTTTTGATAAAGGGATAGATAGGTTTAAGAAGATGGATCATTTACATTTTTATTCGGTAGAAGAGGCTAAAGAAAATATTAAAGAGGAATTAAAAGACGTGGATCATTTTATTTTAACACTTCACGAAAATTATTATCACAATTCAGACAAAAGTATATTAAATGAAAATTGGAATTCATTATTTGAAGATTTGGATAGTTCAATTGTCAAAACGGTAATTGCTTTCACTTCTCCACTTAATTTGAAAAAAGAATTAAACCTGTCAAATGTAGATGCTTTTGTTTTGAGTTTTGAAAATAATAAGTTTTCACAGGAAAGGCTTTCGCAGTTAGTTGGTGGAGCAACCTCTTCAGATGGAACACTTTCATTTACAATTTCAGAACAGTTTAAAAGAGGATTTGGTGTCAAAGTCGAAACTGGTGGGAGGTTAAAATATTCAAATCTAGATGAGTTAGGAATTGATTCTCTAGTTTTATCAGAAATTGATTCAATTGTTTTAAAAAGTATTGATGATAAAGTTTTCCCTGGATGTCAAGTTTTTGCTGCTGTTAATGGTTCGGTTATGTATAACAAAAGTTTTGGTACTCCTATATATGAAGACACTATTCCTGTTAACAATTTTAATTTATACGATATCGCTTCTGTCACCAAAGTAGCAGCTTCTACAATAGCACTAATGAGATTAGAAACTCAAGGTAAAATAGATATGAATAAGCATATTGGTGAATATATACCTGAATTAGTAATTGGTTCATCGATGTCAACAATATATTTAAAAGACATGATGACTCATCAAGCTGGACTTCCATCTTGGATTCCGTTTTACTATAAAACAATTCATAAAGGAAAATTAGATTCAACACTTTATTCAAAAGTTAAGAAAGAGAATTTTGAAACAAAAGTTGCTGATAGCATTTGGATATTAAATGATTATACAGATACGATCTATAAACGAATAAAGAGTTGTAAGCTAAAAGAAAACACTTATAAATATTCTGACTTGGGCTATTATTTTGTAAAGAAAATTGTAGAAAAAGTAACAGGGATACCTTTTGATGTTTATTTGAAAGATAGTATTTATCTACCAATGGGTTTATCTAATATCACTTATAAACCTTTGGATTTCTTCCCTTTAGAACAAATAATTCCAACTGAACAAGATGAAGTTTTCAGAAACCAATTAGTTTGGGGGTATGTTCACGATCCTGGAGCAGCAATGCTTGGTGGAGTAGGAGGTCATGCTGGGTTATTTGCAAATGCAACAGATTTGGGTAGTTTAATGCAGATGGTTTTAAATAAAGGTAAATATGGTAACATTCAATTTATCGATAGTGCAGTAATTGAAAAGTATACATCTTGTCAGTTTTGTGAAACCAATAGAAGAGGGTTAGGTTTTGACCGACCTAAGAAAAATGGTGGAGGGACTTGTGATAAAGTTGCATCAAGTTCAAGTTACGGTCATTCTGGATTTACAGGGACTTTAGTTTGGTGCGATCCAAAATATCAAATAAATTATGTTTTCCTTTCTAATAGAGTTCATCCAAGTGCTGATAATTGGAAGATTGTAGAACAAAACGTGAGAACAAATATTCAAAAAATCATTTATGATGCAGTAGGTGATTCTAAAACAAGATTAAAATGAAAATAGGAATAGTTTTATATCCAACTTTTGGAGGAAGTGGTGTTGTTGCAACTGAATTAGGGAAAGCTCTAGCTAAAAAAGGGCATGAAGTTCATTTCATAACCTATTCACAACCTGTAAGGTTAGGAAGTTTTAGAGAAAATATTTATTACCATGAAGTAGCATTAAGTGATTATCCTTTGTTTGATTTTCAACCTTACGAAACGATTTTGACGAGTAAAATGGTGGATGTAGTAAAGTATGAAGAGTTGGATGTTTTACACGTACATTATGCTATTCCTCATGCGTCAGCAGCTTATATGGCAAAACAAATTTTAAAATCTCAAGGCATAAATATTCCTTTTGTAACTACATTACACGGAACGGATATCACTTTAGTTGGTAAAGACCCTTCTTTTGAACCAGTTATTACTTTTTGTATTAATGAGTCGGATGCAATTACCACCGTTTCTCAAAGTTTAAAAAGAGATACTTACACACATTTCAATACAGAACGTACCATAAATGTTATTCCGAACTTTATTAAAACAAAGAATCAATTAGAAGATGTTGATTTTAATACAAGGAGAAGGTATGCTAAAGATGATGAGAAAATACTTTGTCATATTTCAAACTTTAGAAAGGTTAAAAGAGTTGAAGATGTATTAAGAATGTTTGCTAAAGTGAGAGAACAAATACCTTCAAAAATCTTATTTGTAGGAGATGGACCTGAAAGAAATAACTTAGAAAGGTTGTGTAGAGAGCTTCATCTTTGTGGGAGTGTAATTTTTGTTGGTAAGGTGAATGACACAGCTCATGTACTTGAAATATCCGACTTATTTGTTCTTCCTTCTGAAACAGAAAGTTTTGGTTTAGCAGCTTTAGAAGCAATGGCATCTGGTGTTCCAGTTATATCATCAGATACTGGAGGTATTCCTGAAGTTAATATTCATGGAGAAACAGGTTTTTTATCTAAAGTTGGAGATACGGAAGATATGGCGAAAAATGCTATTGAAATATTAACTAATGATGAATTATTTATTCAGATGAGGAAAAATGCTTTTGAACGAGCAAAAGTTTTCTGTATAGAGAAAGTTCTTCCAATGTATGAAGAAATTTATGAAAGATTAGTAGGAGAGAGAACTAAATAAAAAGTTAATAGAATGTTAATAAATCGTTTCTACTTCATCTATTTTAACGCTTTAAAAGTGCATTAGTTTGTTATTTTTGTAGTTCAACGATTAAGTATTATTTCCAAACGGATTAATTTATGAGTGAAGATATTAATAAGGGTGAATATTCTGCGGATAATATTCAGATTCTTGAAGGTTTAGAAGCTGTTCGTAAACGTCCAGCGATGTATATTGGTGATGTAGGTATTAAAGGTTTGCATCATCTTGTTTATGAAGTTGTAGATAACTCTATTGATGAGGCGATGGCAGGTCATTGTGATAAGATAGATGTACTTATCAATGAAAACAACTCAATAACAGTAAAAGATAATGGTCGTGGTATCCCAACTGGGATGCATACTAAAGAGAAAAAATCTTCTCTTGAGATTGTAATGACTGTCTTACACGCTGGTGGTAAGTTTGACAAAGATACTTATAAAGTTTCAGGAGGTCTACACGGTGTAGGTGTTTCTTGTGTAAATGCTTTATCTACTCATCTTACAGCAACAGTTCATAGAGAAGGTAAGATTTTTCAACAAGAGTATAATATAGGTAAGCCTTTATACGATGTAAAAGAAATTGGTGTTACAGATATTAATGGTACCCATGTAACTTTCCAACCAGACCCTACAATATTTGATTATACAGAGTATAATTACGATACTTTAGCGGCAAGAATGCGTGAATTAGCATTTCTGAATAAAGGCATCACGATTACTTTGACAGATTTAAGAAATTTAGACGATGATGGTAAACCAGCATTCAATTCTTACCATTCTGAAGGGGGATTAAAAGAATTTGCTCAATATCTTGATAGAAATAGAGAAGCAATCATTTCGGATGTAATCTATTTTGAAGGGGAAAGAGATGGTATTCCAGTGGAAGTTTCTTTAACTTACAATACTTCTTACACTGAAAATATTCAAGCGTATGTAAACAATATTAATACATACGAAGGTGGTACTCACTTATCAGGGTTTAGAAGAGGTTTAACTTCTACCTTGAAAAAGTATGCTACTGAAATGGGGATGTTAGCTAAAGAAAAAATTGAAATTGATGGTGATGATTTCCGTGAAGGTTTGACTGCTGTTGTTTCTGTTAAAGTTGCTGAACCTCAATTTGAAGGACAAACAAAAACGAAATTAGGGAATAGAGAAGTTACTGCTCCTGTTAGTCAGGCGGTTTCTGAAATGTTGTCTATTTATTTAGAAGAACATCCTACCGAAGCTAAATTAATTGTTGATAAAGTTATTCTTGCAGCGAGAGCAAGACACGCAGCTCGTAAAGCTCGTGAAATGGTTCAACGTAAAAATGTTCTAACAGGTTCGGGTTTACCAGGAAAACTTTCTGACTGTTCTGAAAAAGATCCTGCAATGTGTGAAATCTACTTTGTCGAGGGAGATTCGGCAGGTGGAACGGCTAAACAAGGTCGTGATAGAATGTTTCAAGCAATTATGCCTTTAAGAGGGAAAATCTTGAACGTTGAAAAAGCAATGCAACATAAAATCTTCGAAAACGAAGAGATTAAAAATATTTACACTGCTTTGGGTGTAAGAATTGGAACGGAAGAAGATTCTAAAGCATTAAATTTAGAGAAACTTCGTTACCATAAGGTAATCATCATGTGTGATGCCGATGTGGATGGTTCTCATATCGAAACCTTAATTTTAACTTTCTTCTTCCGTTACATGAAGGAGATGATTGAATTCGGATACATTTATATTGCAACTCCTCCTTTATACCTTGTTAAAAAAGGTGCTAAGTCTAGTTATGCTTGGAACGATGTTCAAAGAGATCAATTGATTCAAGAAATGAAAGGTGCAGGAAGTGAATCTTCTGTGGGTGTTCAACGTTATAAAGGTCTTGGGGAAATGAATGCTGAGCAATTATGGGATACTACTATGAATCCTGAGTTTAGAACATTGAGACAAGTAACGATTGAAAATGCAGCAGAGTGCGACCAAATATTCTCAATGTTAATGGGGGACGATGTTCCACCTAGAAGAGAATTTATTGAGAGAAATGCAAAATATGCAAAAATCGATTTATAATTGATATTAATATTTTCTAAAACGCTCTTCTTTTGTGAAGGGCGTTTTTTGTTTTATATAACTTGTATAAAATGCAACCATTATTATATAGCGATCAAAAGGAGATAGAAATTATCTACGAAGACGAGTATTGTCTAGTTGTAAATAAACCAAATAACTTATTAGTTCACCATTCTCATTTTTCTAGAAATGTAGAGGAAGAATCTTTAGTGGAGTTATTGAAAAAACAAGGTTACGATCATCCAATTCCTGTTCACCGTTTGGACAGAAAAACTTCAGGAGTTTTATTGTTAGCTAAATCAACAGAATTTGTAAAACCTTTTCAAGAATTATTTGACAACAATTTGATGGATAAACGTTACGTTGCTTTGTTGCGCGGTTTTGTAAATGGGGGAGGAGTGATTGATTCTCCAGTGAAAAACGAGCGAGGAAATTATAGGGATGCTTTATCAAGTTACAGAAATATCAAACAATTTACTTTAAACATTCCGGTAAAACCTTACCCTGTTTCTCGCTATAGTTTTGTAATGCTTAAGCCTCACACAGGTAGGATGCATCAATTGCGTATGCATGCTAACAAAATTAGTCACCCAATTATTGGAGATCACAAATATGGAAATAGGCACCATAATAAGATGTTTGAGGAACAATTGAATGCTCCAAATTTATTTTTACATGCTTTTAAGTTAAATTTTATTCATCCATTTTCAGAGAAGAAAATTATTGTAAAAGCTAGGTTTCCAAGTTTTTGGGAGGGGGTGGATGGGGGCAGTGAGTTAAGTTGTATTAAAAGGCATTTTATTTGATGAAGAAAATTAAGTCTGTTAAACTTAATCTTTCTTAATAATTGATTACGGTAAATTTTAAATAACTGCATCATTTCTGAATTCTTCAGTTTAAAATCACAAGATTCGTGTTTGAACTCAGTATTATTTATAGCGAAAGACATATTTATTAACAAGTTTTTGCTTATGTTGGGAGGTGAGAGACTTGTTATTGTGTAAGGCTTTAGCGAAGGAAAATTAAACGTCTAATTTCGTTATATATTCGCCAATAACCTTTAGTTCGCTTATTTCATTTTCATGTAACACGATATCTTTATATGAAGAATCAAAAGATAATGGTTTAAGAATTATTGATTTATGAGCCCAATTTTCGTCTGTTATAATTTTTTCACTATGATAAGATTTTATTGTGTAACCTGCTCCAAAATCAGAGTCTTGAATATTGTAATGTTGAACCAGTACAACCTTTCCTTCTCTACTACCTCCAGGGTCTTTTTTAAATAAACACCAAGAACCATTTTTGATCTTTTTATTCATTGACTCACCAATAATTTGACATACAAAATAATCTTCTCTTGCAGATATGTTAATTGGTAATTCTACCCATTCATAATTCTCATATTCAGATTGGATTTGCAAATCACTAAAATCACCAGCTGCGGCATAGATGTTAAATATTGGAACTGCATTTACATAAGGTTTAACATCTGTAAATGGTAATATTCTTAGTCTGCTTTCAGATTTGCATGTAGAAATGTGTTTTTTAAAATATTCACGTAAATTTTTGTCACAAGCATAAATAAAGGTACCTCTAATTCCACGATACATCATGGTTTTGTATATCTTAATTATATATTTTAATAATTCTTCTTCATCTTCTAATGCTTGTTTTCCCTTAGTGTCATGGTATTTATTTTTTAGTACTTTGATTTCTTTAGTTTGTTTGTCATATGTGATTTCCTCACCAAAAATTACTGCAGCATAATTTAAGTCATATCCTTGAACAGTATGAATACATCCCATTTCAGTAACCTCTGTTGTAGAATTTATCCAATCAATACTTTCTCTATTCCAAAACAAATCTACACCATCAATAATGGCGTCTGGTTCATTAGCATTTGTTTTTGAAACCCATGGCCAAGAATATCCAGACATTGATCTACAAAGACCAAATTCATTTTCCATTTCTTGCAAGCGTTTCATCATATATGACATATCATCAAACATTGCTAACTCATAATTCGGATTATTAAATTGTGAGGTGTCATTATCGAGTTTGACGTTTAACAATTTATCGACAAAGGTCATATAATCATTTTCCCCCTTGGAGCGCATCTGTGATACAAGTGTAATTTGTGAAGCGTCACTTCTATTTTTAATTTCATCAAAATTTTCTTTACGTACATCTGCAGGTTTAATGGATTGTTCTGCATCATAAAAAAATAATTGAAATTTACTTGATTTAACAATCCAATCTAATTGTGTTCCGTTCTTTTCTGCTGATTGTACATCTTTACCATCTATTTTTTCGGAGTGGTACAATCCTAATTTCTTGTTGACATTATCAAATGCTCCATAACCCATAATGGATTTTCTGCGAGTTAAGCGGTGGGCTTCATCCACAATTAAAAAGTCATATTTCTTTTTAATTACATCTGTAGGGCCGATAACCATACTACTAGACAAACCATGAACACTTTTGAATACCTGTTTCAAGGTACTTCGTAACGAAGTCATTGGTACAACAAGACCAATACGAAGTTTGTCAGGGTTCTTTTGTTTAAACGAATCTAATTCTAAGAGAAGCGCTTCATCTTCAATGTCTAAATCATGGAGTTCGTATTGACTTAAAGTTGTCAGTAACTTAATTAAATAAATTGCTAAAATGGTTTTCCCTGTTCCAGCACTTCCATTGACAAAAATCTTTTTTATTTTACCACTTGAATAACTTTTGAAGATTTCCAATATGGAATTGTATTGATCTGGGGATAACGATTTATATGGGGAGTACTTATATACATCAGAATTTTCTAATTCCAATAAGTCTTTCATTCTAATGTTCTCGAAAGATAGTTTACTCCAAATCTCTTTAAAGACCTTGAAATATTCTTTTTTTTGATAGTAATTATGACTTGAAACACCACCATTTCCGTTAAGCAATTTAAAATCACCAGCGGCTGTCATATATTGAATAAGGTTGGATTCGATATCTAAAGCTGCTGATTTATTGAAAGATTCGTCTGAGATTATATAAACCCATTTCAAATTCTGTTTTTCTGGATGAACCAAATGATTATTCATCCTATTTATTGCATTCGTTGATTCACCAACGTAAGCCATCATTGTTTCAGTATTGTATAAAATGTAAACAATAGGATATGAATCTCGAACTAAAGCATCATTGCTAATTAACCCAATATCAAGCTTATTAAAAGGGTAACTTTTTACATTTACAGAATTACTAAACATTTATAAATCTTTATATTTTGTAGCTGTTCCTTTTGCTTTTTCTACTGGGTATTTTACACCATTTTTCTTGATTTTTTCAAGTACTATTTCTTTTACATTAAAGTCATATTTTTCAGCAAGAAGAAAGGCATAGGCAAAAACATCTGCTAATTCCTCTTTCACTTTTTCGATTATCGCATCTTCATGTTTTTTCCATAAGAACTCTTCAAGTAATTCACTTGATTCAATGTTGATAGCTAAAGCCAAATCCTTAGGGTTATGAAATTGCTCCCAATCACGCTCATTTCTGAATTTGATTAGTTCTTCTGTGATTTGTTTAATATCAGTCATAACTTATAGTTTTAGATATTTATTAGCCAAATCATATTCCTTTTCAAAAGGCATCTGTAATTGATTTAGCATTTCTGGAATTCCGATTGCCCAACTTACATAGTAATAAGCAAGTGTTTTGTACCCAGAAAAATTACTGTTCTTTATTGATGGAATAGAATAGTTTTTCTTATTAGGGTCAATGCCTTGAGTTCCAATTGTTGCAATTTCAAAAGCAATTTTCTTTGTTTTTTCTTGAGATGTTTTTGAAAAATAATTAATTGCGTCAGCCATATACATTGCAACAGCCATATTTATTTTCTCTGAAGAATTTTCTTCGAGAAACTTCTTCATTTTTCTATCTTCAGAAGGATCGGTTGAATTAGCTCCTAAAGGATCCGATTCAATTTCTTCTAGAACTGATTCTAAGGTCTTTTGACGGTGTTTTGATTCGGGAACTAACTCAAAATATGTATCAAGCTTTAAATCTTCTGCCCAATGTCTTACTAACTCATATTCTTCAGCAGGAGCTTTGTCCTTACGATAATCCTTAAATTCAGTGTATAGTTCTTCTGCTTGGTGTAATTCTGATTTTGTTGGATTAAACTGTTCAATTAAATCAAAATGGAATAAGTTTTTAAAATGTAAAGCATTTATGAGGTTAAATATTTTTGATTTTGAAAGAATCACTTTTGGTGAATTGTCTACAATTTCTTTTCTTGTCGTTGATTCAATCCCTTCTTGTAATAAAGTAAGTAATGATAAAAATTGAATCGGTCTAATCGATTCCCATTGATTAAAAATTCTATCTTCAATAAATAAGTCGATTGGTGTATTGTAAATCTGTCTATTTAACCCATCAAATAGTGCAGAAAAATAATTAGAAATGTTTTCTTCTGAAACTCCATTTTTATGTAGTTTCGAAGCTTCTTTTTCTAGTGAGTAAAAGAATTTTGATTTATTAGATTGGTTACTTGTGAAAAGTTCATTTAAGTTTTCTTTTCTAGCTTCTTCAGCTAATTCTAAGTGGGTTAACTCGTGTAGGATTAAATGTTCAACACCAATGTAATTGGGTTTGTATTTAATAAAGTGATAAACTCTATCGTAATTTTCAGCAAATTCAATTTTTGCAGCTGTTGGAATAGAATCATCTTCTTCAATTCTAATTTCTTTTTCGGTTAAATAAGAAAGTTTAGCAATAAAGGCATCAATTATTTTTTTAGCATCTATTTCCGACTTTAGCTTATTTGCAGTTTCAATTGCTAAATGGAAGCAGTTAGAATAAAGTTGTTTGTTTGTTTGTTTGTTTGTTTGTTTGTGCGATAGATAAAAGCGAGTAATCAAATGCTTTTTTAAAATCATTTTCTTTTTCTGCTACAAGTCCCAAAGCATAATAAGTATTTGGATAACTTGGGTCTGATTTTAATGCTTTATTAAAATATTTGACTGCTTCTTCTTTTCTATCTAGTTGCATTAGATTAGCACCAATATTATTAAGTGTTATGCTGTCATTAGGTTTGACAATTAATACTTGGTCATAGTATTTCATCGCTGTTTCAATGTCATTCTGGAACTTTGCGAAGATATTTCCCATCATTAACAAAGCCCATTCATTTTTTGGATTCCACCTTAGAGCATCAATTAATGAGTTTATGGCTTCTTCTTGATTTCCTAATTCAGAAAATACTTGTCCTTGAATTCGATGATATTCAGAAATATTTGGGTTTGATGAAATTAATTCATCAGCTAAAATTTTAGCTTCTTCAAACTTTGCTTTTTCGCAAAGTGAAATTAATTTTTGAAATTTCTTTCCTTCAACTTCAATTCGATTTGTGTCTATAGTGATTTCAACAAATTCTTTACTGAATTTTATTGTTGGCTTAATGTTTCCCATTGTGTAGAAATCAGAAATAGCTTTTTTCAAGCTATCTTCATTATTTTTTACGTTTGGAAAAAGTGTGTATATGAAGTTGTCTAATGGATGTATTATTATCATTTCTTTTCTTTTCTTTTCTTCTATTTGGTTAAGTAATTCAAGGCTTGTTTGTCTTATAAATACTAGCCTTATTGTAGCTTTTATTTAGCTTATTAACTAACCAAATTTTCTTAATTTCTTTCAATTCTGATACTACTTTAATTGTATTCATTTTAGAACTATAATTATGAAGACAAATGTAATGAAGTTAATTTATTATCTCATAAAATGATTCTATGAATTTTGTTAATGTATTAGTGATATTAGAAGAGGTGAGAAAGCTCATTATATTATGTATTGAACAAAAAAATAAAAAGAGCTTGAAGGTGTTTTGCTTTTTTTTGTTTCAACGGTCAACATTTTTTTTTAGGTTGCTTCTTGAAAAGATTATCTAATGCTAAAATAGAGTAGTACCCTCAAACTATTGAAACAAAAAAAAGTCTTGCAAATTTTGCAAGACTTTAAATTTCATAAATTAATGTATCGTGAAAAGCTTACGCTTGTTTTACGTTTACTGCATTTAATCCTTTTTTACCTTCTTGAAGTTCATAAGTAACTTCATCGTTTTCTCTAATTTCATCAACTAGACCTGAAATGTGTACAAAATACTCTTGATTTGATTCTGCATCTTTAATAAATCCAAATCCTTTTGAATCATTGAAAAACTTAACAATACCTTTGTTCATAATAATAATTTAATTTATTCAAAATTACACATTCTTTATAGAACCAACTAATTTTTTATGTTTTATTTTGAAAAAGTTTTATTTTAATTAAAGTTGAAAACTTCTGGTTGATTGTTTTTCCACGTTTTTAATGTGGTTTCTTTTTGGCTCATTTCTAAGTAGGTGAAGTAGTTGAGCCAATCTCCAAGGTTGATGTAGGTTGAATTTTGGGATAAATCAATGCTTAAAGGAAGGTGTCTGTGGCCATAAATGAAATAATCGTAATGTTCTTCTTTTAAGACTTCTTTGCTATACAGTGCCAACCATTCTTCTTTTTCACCTAAGAATTTTTCATCGTGGTGACCAGATTTTGCCCTACTTTTTCTAGAGGAGGAATTCGCCAGCCAAATACCAAAGTTTGGATGAAGTCGTTCAAAACACCATTGACAGAAACGGTTGTCAAAAATTTTCTTCAATATCTTGTAGCTATAATCTCCAGGTCCTAAACCATCTCCATGTCCAATGTATAATTTCTTTCCAAAAAAGTTTTTTGTGATTGGTTTGCGGTGTAATTGTACTCCCAATTCTTTTGGTATGTAATCAAAAATCCACATATCGTGGTTACCGGTAAATATATGAACTGGTATTCCTGCATCCGTTAAAGCGGCAATTTTACCTTGCAGGCGAACAAATCCTTTCGGTATTGCATGTTTATATTCAAACCAAAAGTCAAAAATATCTCCAACTAAATATATTTCTTTGGCAGTAGGGGTGATGTGGTCCAACCACGCTACGATCTTCTTTTCCCGCTCTAAACTTTTTTCGTAGTTTGGAGCACCTAGATGAAAATCAGATGCAAAATATATTTTTTTTTCAGAGTCAGACATATTAGTGACCAAAAATTTCTTTAAGCGTATTTTCCAACTCTTCTCCTCTTAAATTCGATTTAATGATGTTTCCTTCTTTGTCTATTAAAACAGTGAATGGAATTCCTCTTACGTTGTATTTTTTTGCAGCAGCACTAGACCAACCTTTTAAATCGCTCACATGGTTTGGCCAAGAAAGATTATCTTTTTTTATGGCAGCAGCCCATTTAGCTTTTTCTTTATCAAGCGATACACTCATTACCGTAAAACCATCTTCCTTGTATGCATTGTAAAGTTTCACCACATTTGGGTTTTCTCTTCTACAAGGTCCACACCAGGAAGCCCAAAAGTCAAGTAAAACAACTTTTCCTCTTAAATCAGACAAGCTCATTGTTCCACCATCAATTTTAGTTTCTGTAAAATCTGGAGCTTCTTTTCCAACACCTAAAACATTTTCTTTTTCTTTTTTTGCTTTAAGAGCGTTGAATTGTTTCTGAATTTCTTTTATTGTTCCTGATTCTGGAAAACCTGTTGCAAGTTGAGTTAAAATATTTCCATAAGTCTCTGTTTCGTTTTCCATGTTTACTAAAGATAACACTGGAAGTAAAGCTGCTGAATTTGGATTCTGAGACACAAAAGATTGAATATTTGTTTGGTAGTTAGTGAATTCTATTTTCATAGATTGATTTATTTCAGCCTCTTTTTCAGGAAACTCTTCTAGTAACTGTTTTGCGGAGTCTTGTTTAGATGACCATTTTGAAAGAAGCTTAACAAGTTCATTCATTTTTACAGTTTCGTCTGAGCCAATAATATTAGAGAAATCTTCAATTTTAGAAGCATCTCCATATACTTTAATATCACTACCTTCTCTTAAGATAAGGTTGATATGTTTTTTTCCAACTTTTAAAGCATAGTAGTCTGGATTTTTAATAGTACCTGAAAAATTAAAGTCACCTTTTTCATCCAAAGGGATGCTAATTAAATCGACATAATGTGTACCATAAAATTGTGAAATATAAATGCTATCCTCTGAGTTATTAAATATATTTCCTGAAATTTTAAAATTTACAGCTTCTTGTGCGCTTACGGTTAAACCTATTAGTACGAAAAATGCTAGTGTTAATCTTATCATTATTTATTTTTATTTAGTTTTAGTTAAATAACTCATTCAATTTTTGTTCCAAAGTAGCTCCTCTTAGTCCTACGTTAAGAATTTTACCTTCTTTATCAATTAGTACGGTATGAGGAATTCCTTGAAAACCATATAATGTTGGCATTGAAGATTCCCACCCCATAAGATCACTTACGTGATTAGGCCATGTTAACCCATCCTTTTCAATTGCCTTTTGCCAAGCAGAGATATCTTTGTCTAAAGAAACTGAATATACTGTAAAACCTTTATCTTTAAACTTATTGTATAACCTTACAACATTTGGATTTTCTTTTCTGCAAGGTCCACACCAAGATGCCCAAAAATCTATTAAAACATATTTCCCTCTTAAAGATGAAAGTTTAATTTCTTTTCCTTGTGGGTTATTTAGAGTAATTTCCGGTGCCATCGCATTTCCTGAACTCATCGCTTGGAATTGGTTGAAATTACTTTCAATAGTATTGATTTGATTTTCCATATTTGTTACAATAGGAGATTCTTTAAATCTTTCTTTGTAAGCATTGCCCATTAATTTCAAAACCTCTAAGTTTTCTGCCTCCCAATTTTTAAACCCCATACTAGGCATTAAGAATGAAGTTAATAAGAAGTTTACTGGGTTGTCTGCATCTTTACGAATTGTTGTTTTACAGAAATCATCAATTGGTTTTCTTAAAGCAAAGTATTTTGACATTAATTCTTCTTCTGAAATTGTCCCTTGCTGCTTCCCTAACTCTTCTTGTTTTTTAGCGAAGTCGTTGAATAACTGAATATATTCTGTTAATGTTGATGCCCATTCTGTACCTTCAAATTTGGGGTTGTTTTGAAACGATTCAAATGAAGAAGTTAAAGTGACTTCATCATTAGGTAATAAAGATAAAGCGATAATTTTGTCTTTAGATTCACCTAACCTTAATTGGTAAATTCCCATATCAGGAATATTTCCTAACATTTCGAATTCTCCATTTTTATCAATGCTACAGTTAGCTACAGAAATTACGCCTTGCTGACTCATTGCTTCAAGGTATAATTTTGCTTCTGAAGCACCTTCAATTTTACCACTAATTAAAAAGTTTTCTACTACTTCTGTATCTGGGTTGTCTCGAAGGCCTTTTTTTGTTTCACTTTGGCAAGCAAAAAGAGAGAGTATTAAAGTGAAAGTAAGTAATGTATATTTCATATTGTTTTATTTTTCTAGAGCGTTCCTTAATAATTGATTTGCAGCTTTTGGATCCGCCTTTCCTTTTGATATTTTCATTAACTGTCCCATTAAGAAGCCCGTAAGTTGTTTTTCTCCATTTCGATAACGTTCTACTTCGTTTGGGTTTTGATCTATAACCTGGTTGATGTACTCAATAATTGAATCTTCATTTGATTCTTGAATAACATTTAATTTCTCAGCTATTAGGAGAGGCTCTGTTTCAGGAGTTTTAAGCATTTCTGGAAAAACTTTCTGAGAAGCTACTGTTGAAGAAATCTTTTTAGTATCAATCAAGGTAAGTAAATCAGCCATTTTAGAGGTTGATATTGGGAAATCTTCAATTTCAATACCTTTTTGGTTTAGGTAAGATTTTATATCTCCCATTAACCAGTTTGCAGCTAATTTATAATTTTTTGTATGTTGAATTAAATCCTCGAAAAATAAAGCAATAGATTTTGAATCGGTAATGATATAAGCATCGTATTCAGATAAACCTAATTCTTTCGTATATTTTAAGAACAAGTCCCTTGGAAGTGCAGGCATATCTTCTCTGATAAGGTTTACTTGTTTTTCATCTACAAATAAAGGTTGTAAATCTGGTTCAGGAAAATATCTATAATCATTTGCTGCTTCTTTCGAACGCATAGAAATTGTAATCCCTTTTAAAGCATCAAAAGAACGAGTTTCTTGGTAAAGAGTTTCTCCTTTTTCTACAGCTTCAATTTGTCTAATAATTTCAAATTCGATAGCTCTTTGAACATTTCTTATAGAATTCATGTTTTTGACCTCTACTTTTGTACCAAATTCACTGGCTCCTTTGAGCATTACAGAAACATTGGCATCACATCTAAGGGAACCTTCTTCCATGTTTCCATCACAAATATCAAGGTATCTAACTAGTTTTCTAATTTCAGAAACGTAATTGTAAGCTTCTTGAGAGCTTCTTATTTCTGGTTCTGAAACAATCTCAATTAACGGTACACCAGCACGATTTAAATCAACTAATGTATCATAAACATCCACATCATGAATACTTTTACCAGCATCCTCTTCCATGTGAATTCTTGTCAAGCCAATTGACTTTTCTTTTCCTTCTTCTGTTTTAATGATAACAGCTCCACCAGTACAAATTGGAGTTTTGTCTTGTGTTATTTGATAACCTTTTGGAAGATCGGGATAGAAATAATTTTTTCTAGCAAAATATTGATCTTTTGCAATTTCACAATTACATGCAACACCCATTCGTATTGCATTTTCAATTGTTTTTTTATTCATGGTAGGTAGGGTACCAGGATGACCTAAAGATACAACACTCACATTTGTGTTAGGAGATGATCCAAACTCATTAATATCATTTGAATAAGCTTTTGTTTTAGTTAACATTTGAGCATGTACTTCTAAACCAATAACTACTTCATATTTATCTCTTATATTTTGATCCATTTTAAATCGTTTAATTTTGAATTAAAGTCTTGTAATTAATTCATTCATTATTAATGTCATTTTAGGTTCTTGGCGAGTTGCTACATCTATAACATCTTGCAGGCTTACTTTGTGAATTTTACCTGGAACACCTAAATCAGTAATGATTGAAATAGCGAAACAAGGAATTTCCATGTGACGTGCTACTATAATTTCTGGAACTGTAGACATACCAACTGCATCAGCTCCAATTGTTCTAACATATTTGTATTCTGCCGGAGTTTCTAATGTTGGACCAGTTAAACCTAAATAAGTACCTACAGAAACTTTAATGTTATTTTCTTTCGCAATACTTTCTGCTAACTGAATCATATCAGGATCGTAAGGTTCGCTCATATCAGGAAACCTTGGTCCAAGTTCATCAAAGTTTTTTCCTATTAATGGATGAGCAGGGAAGAGGTTGATGTGATCGTTGATAATCATAATTTCACCTACTTCAAAATCAGGATTAACTCCACCAGATGCATTTGAAACAAATAATTTTTCAATACCTAATAATTTCATTACTCTTACCGGAAAAGTTACTTCTTTCATGTCGTAACCTTCATAGTAATGAAAACGACCTTGCATGGCAACTACCTTTTTTCCGCCTAGTTCACCAAAAATCAACTTTCCTGAATGACTTTCAACTGTAGAAACTGGAAAATTTGGAATGTCTTGGTATTCAATTTCATCAATTATCTTGATTTCTTTTACTAAACCACCTAGACCTGTACCTAATATAATACCAATAGTAGGTTGAACATTCGTTTTAGATTGAATGTATTTTACAGATTCATTAAATTGTGTTAACATACGTATTTATTAATGCTTTAAACTCTTTTTCTCTATCTAGTTTTACCGAAATAGATTGATAAAACCATGGGAAGTCATTTATATTCGTTTTTTTAATTAATTCACCTAAACGCATAAAGTCTTTTTCAGTTGTAACAATGACTTTATCTTCCTTTGCAAATGTATCAAATTTTTGATGAATTCTTTTAATGTCTTCTACTGTAAAATTGTAATGATCTGGAAACTTTATTAATTCAACATTGAAAGATTTTTTTAATTCTTTTTCTAAAGGAGAAGGGTTAGATATACCGGTAACTAAAAGAACATTTTTTGCTGAAAACTCTTTATTATTAAAACTTTTAATTTCTCCATAAACAATACTAGAAAAAAAGATGTTTTTAGTATTAAATTTAAGCTTTTTAAGAATTACTTTTTTGGTAGTTTCTTCAGTTTTTGTAGGAGTTTTGGAAACAATTACAACATCAGCTCTTTCCCTACCAATCATCCATTCTCTTAATGTTCCTGAAGGAAGCATCCAATTATTGTAATACGGTTTTTTGAAATCTGTTATCAATATATTTAATCCAGCTTTGACTGCTCTATGTTGAAATGCATCGTCTAGAATAATAACTTCATTTTTAGGGTTACTTTTTAAAATTCTTTCGACACCTATTTTACGTTTTTCACAAACGACTACATTCACTAAATCTTTAAAAGTGTTTTTATAAAGTTTGGGTTCATCTCCAATTTCTTTACTACTACTTTTTAGTGTACCTTCTATGTAACCTTTAGTTTTTCTTCCGTACCCTCTGCTCAGAATTGTTGTTGAGTGTTTTTTGTAGAGTAATTCTGTTATGTATGCAACATGAGGAGTTTTTCCTGTTCCTCCAACTTCCAGGTTACCCACACAGATTGATTTTTTAGGAATGATATAACTTTTTTGAACTCCAATATTAAAACTGAAGTTTCTAATACCTGTAATTATACCGTAAAGCATAGAGAAAGGAAGAAGAAGTAATTTCAAAAAGTACATATTCAAAAATAATATAAATTAAACTACGATTATAAGAGTACGTATTTATTTAACTTAAAATAACTTATTCAAAGGCTCCAATTCCAAATAACGCAAAGTCATATTTCGATGGATCTTTTGGATCAAATTTCCTTAGTTGAACCATGATTTCTTCTAAAGTTTTTCCGTCATTTTGCTTTCTGGTAATCAAGCCAAGTTTTCTTGCTGAGTTTGCTGTGTGAACATCTAAAGGAATGTTTAATTCACTCATAGAAATACTTTTCCAGATTCCAAAATCAACACTATTTTCATCTTCTCTTGACATCCACCTTAGAAACATATTTAACCTTTTTGCGGCTGAATTTTTTAGAGGGTTAGAGACGTGCTTTTCGGATCTTGAATCGTGTTCTGTTTCAAAGAAATGTTTTCTAAAATTAACAATTCTTCCATTTGCACCAAAAATCGTTGGATGTTTTTCAAACGCTTTTTCAAGTCCACCTTTGTTTAAGTAGATATTGTTTAAACTTCTAAAAAAGAAATCTAAATCTTGAGCATTGAATGTTCTATGAACGAATTTAAGGTCTTTAGCATATTCTTCTTTGTAATGGAGTATAAATTCATACGGATTGTTTTGCATGATTTCCATTAATTTTTTCCCATTATTGATTATGCTAGTTCTATTTCCCCAAGCAATAGTTGAAAGGAGTAGAGCAGATATCTCGATGTCTTCTTTTTTAGAGAATAAATGAGGTATTTGAATAGGGTCAGTTGGAATAAAATCTTTTGTGTTATATTTAATTACTTTCTCATTAAGGAATTCTATGAGTTGGTTCTCATTTTCAAAATTGTACATCTTTATCCAATTAGGTTTCCGTCCTGCATGATTAACTTTCTATCCGTCATTTCGGATAATTCATTGTTGTGAGTAATGATAACGAAAGTTTGATTAAATTCATCTCTAAGGTCAAAAAACAATTGATGTAGTTCTTTTGAATTATTTGAATCCAAATTTCCTGAAGGTTCATCCGCAAATATCACTTTTGGTTGATTGATAAGTGATCTTGCTACCGCTATTCTTTGTTGTTCTCCTCCAGATAGTTCATTTGGTTTATGCTCAGCTCTGCTAGAAAGATTAAGTATTTCAAGAAGTTTAAATGCTTCCTTTTGAGCATCTTTCATACTTATACCTTTGATCAATGCAGGTAAACAAATATTTTCTAAAGCGCTAAATTCAGGAAGTAATTGGTGGAACTGAAAAATAAAACCAATATTCGTATTTCTAAAATTAGATAACTTATTTGAACTTAATTTCAAAGGGTTAATTCCATCAATTAAAATTTCACCTGAATCTGGTTTCTCAAGAGTTCCAAGTACTTGAAGGAGAGTTGTTTTACCTGCTCCAGATGCACCAACAATTGAAAGAACTTCACCTTGTTTAACAGATAAGTTAATCCCTTTTAGAATCTCAAGATCACCGTACCTTTTTGTTAAACCAGTTGCTTCAAGCATTATTTTTTCATTTTAATTGAATGTCCCATTTTATCTCTTTTTGTAATCATATATTCTTCATTATGCTGATTACTTTCAATTTCAATAGAAACATTTTCAACAATTTCTAAACCGTATCCTACAAGACCAGTTCTTTTTGTTGGGTTGTTTGTCATCAATTTCATTTTGGAAATTCCAAGATCTCTGATTATTTGAGCACCGATACCATAATCTCTTTCATCCATTTTGAAACCCAGTTTAAGGTTTGCTTCAACTGTATCTAAACCTTCTTCTTGTAATTTGTAAGCTTTAAGTTTATTTATTAAACCAATTCCTCTACCTTCTTGATTCATGTAAATAATAGCACCTTTACCTTCTTTTTCAATTGCTTTCATTGCAGCAGTAAGCTGTGGACCACAATCACAACGACAAGAACCAAATATATCACCTGTTATACAAGACGAATGAACTCTTACAAGTACAGGTTCATCTTTCTCCCAAGTTCCTTTAACAAGTGCTAAGTGCTCTTGACCAGAATTTGTTTCTTTGTATGCATGAAGTTGAAAGTTTCCTTCTTCCGTTGGCATCTTAACATCAACTAATCTTTCAATTAACGATTCTGTCTTAATTCTATATTCTATTAAATCTTCAATAGAAACGATTTTTAAATCAAATTTTTCCGCAATTTTAACCAATTCAGGAAGACGAGCCATCGTTCCATCTTCATTTAAAATTTCAACAATAACTCCGGCAGGTTTAAAACCCGATAAACGAGCTAAATCAACAGCAGCTTCAGTATGTCCTGCTCTTCTAAGAACACCTTCTTTTTTTGCTCTTAAAGGAAAAATATGTCCAGGCTTACCTAATTCCGAAGGCTCAATTGTTGGATCAATTAAAGCTTTAATAGTTTTAGAACGATCACTAGCGGATATCCCAGTTGTACAGCCATGGCCATTTAAATCTACAGATACTGTAAAAGGAGTTTCGTAAGCAGCTGAATTAGATTTCACCATTAATTCTAAACCTAATTCATCACATCTACTTTCAAGTAAAGGAGCACAAATAAGACCTCTGCCATGCGTAGCCATAAAATTTACTATTTCAGGAGTTACGTTTTCAGCAGCCGTTAAAAAGTCACCTTCATTTTCTCTGTCTTCATCGTCAACAACAATGATTACTTTTCCTTGTTTTATATCTTCGATTGCTTCTTCAATCGTATTTAATGTGAATGCCATTTTAGCTTAATATTTAATGTCCTTTATTCGTTTGTGATGTTTTCAATTTTTTCGAAATACCAAAACTCTTCATCTTGTTTTTGCTTATCAGCAATATTGTACCTTTTAATTTTAGTTAAAAGAGTGATTGGAACAGATGCTGCAAATCCTGCTAATCCTACTGTTGCAAGAGATACATAACCATTTCCATTAAAGTCTCCAGTTTTAAAATTCATGTTAAGTAATGGTGCAAGAACTAATGTTGTAGCAGCTGAAGCGAACATTGTACTTATACCGATAGAATGAAATAGAGTTCTAGTAGGAGAGGAGTAGTTAACGTATTTAATATCTCCTAAATTTATTTTTCGAGGAACTTGATTTTTAGAATAATAAAAACTTGAGTAATCATTCTGAGTACTTATGATTGAACCATCTTTGAAATTTTGTTCAATTGCTTCGTTTCTAATGTCAAAATCAAGATCGTTATCATTTAGATAACGAATATTTCCACTTAACAAAAAGATGTTCTCTGTTCTTGTACTATCTGTTAATTTTTGAATATATGCTAAATTATAAGGTCCGTTATCTTTTAATTCAATTATCTTTTGAGGATTGGCAGAGTTTACTAATAAATAGTTAGCGAAAACGGAATCCACTTCTTCTACTTTATTCAAATCCTGACTAAATGATATATTTGATATACAGAAAGATACTACGATTAAAAGTACTTGCTTGTAAATATTTATTTTCTTCATATTATCGTTTGTTACTATAAAATTAAGAAATTCAATCTGATAATATCAGATTTAAAAATCTTTTATGAAAATAAACCAGCTCTTTTTAACAATGCTTCTGGTTTTGGTTCTTGCCCTCTAAAGCGTTTGTAAAGCTCCATTGGGTGTTCTGTTCCACCTTTACTTAAAACGTTTTCTTCAAATAGTTTACCAATCTCACGATTGAAAATTCCTTTTTCTTGGAAAAGTTCAAAAGCATCTGCATCTAACACTTCTGCCCATTTATAGCTATAATATCCTGATGAATATCCACCTGGAAAGATGTGGGAAAAGGAAACACTCATACAATTTTCTAATACATCAGGGTATAAGCTTGTTTTTTCGAATGCTTTTAATTCATTTTCTTTGACACTTGTAATTGAATTCGGGTCTACTCCGTGCCATGACATGTCTAATAATCCAAAACTTAATTGTCTAACTGTTGCAATTCCTTCTAGAAAGTTTGCTGATTCTTTAATTTTCTCAATGAATTCGATTGGAATATTTTCACCAGTTTCATAATGTTTAGCAAATAGGTCCAAACAATCTTTTTCAAAGCACCAATTCTCCATAATCTGACTTGGTAACTCAACGAAATCCCAATATACACTAGTTCCAGATAGACTAGGGTAAGTTGTATTCGCTAGCATTCCATGTAAGCCATGACCAAATTCATGAAATAAAGTTGTGACTTCATTAAACGTTAATAAAGATGGTTTAGTAGCTGTTGGTTTCGTGAAATTACATACGTTAGAAATATGCGGACGTTCATTTTTTCCATCTTTTATCATTTGACCTTTGAAAGATGTCATCCAAGCACCATTTCTCTTTCCTTCTCTAGGGTGAAAGTCAGCATAGAAGATTGCTTTAATAGCCCCATCCTCACCTTTTACTTCAAAAGTTTTAACATCTGCATGGTAAGTTTCGATGTCGTTTACCTCTTTAAACGTGACACCAAAAAGTTTATTAGCGACTTGAAAAGCACCATCTAAAACTTTATCCAATTGAAAATAAGGCTTTAACTTTTCATCTTCTAAATTGAAACGTTTATTTTTTAATTTTTCTGAATAATAAGCGCTATCCCATTTTTCAATTTTATCAATTCCGTCTAGTTCTTTCGCAAATTGAGTTAATTCCTCTAATTCTTTTTTAGCAAATGGTAAAGCTTTGTCAAGTAAGTCGTTTAAGAAGGTTTTAACTTTTTCAGCTGAACCTGCCATTCTTTCTTCTAAAACAAAGTCCGCATGAGTATTATACCCCAATAGATTAGCTCTCTCGAACCTTAATTTCGCTATTTTTAAAACAATATCCTCATTGTTGTACTCATCTTTTTTGAAACATTGAGAACCAGCTGCTAAGGCAAGTGTTTTTCTCAATTCACGATTAGAAGCATATTTCATGAAAGGAATGTAGCTAGGGTAGGCTAGAGTTATTAACCAACCATCTTTTCCTTTTTCTCTAGCAAGACTTGCAGCCGCTTCTTTTTCACCTTCTGGTAGACCAGCTAAATCTTCTTCATTTGTTAGGTGAAGTTCATAATTGTTTGTTTCCGCTAAAACATTTTCTCCAAACTTTAATTTTAATTTAGAAAGTTCTGCATCGATAGCTCTTAACTTTTCTTTATCGGAATCGTTTAAATTAGCACCATTCCTAGAAAAACTCTTGAAATTATTTTCCAAAAGCATTCTTTGCTCTTTGTTTAGATCAAGTTTGTCTTTTGAGTCGTAAACAGTTTTTATTCTTTGAAATAAATTTTCATTCAAAGTAATATCATTTCCAAATTCAGAAAGAAGTGGAGATATTTCTTGAGCTAATTTCTGTAACTCAGGATTAGTTTCTGCTGAATTTAAATTAAAAAAGACGCTAGAAACTCTATCCAATTGTTGACCACTGTATTCTAAAGCTTCTACCGTATTTTCAAATGTAGCGATTGAATTACTTTTAGTAATAGTGTCAATTTCCTTTTTTGTTTCTTCAATCAACTGCTTAAAAGCCGGTAAAAAATGTTCATTTTTAATTTGGCTAAAAGGTGCTAAGTCAAAAGGAATTAATAAAGGGTTATTTTCTGTTTGCATATTTTATAATTTAAAAAACCATGAACACATCGGAACAGGGAATGAATTTGTTTGATTTCCAAAAACGTTTATTACTCCGGCTAAGGAAACTTGAAAGGCTTTGTCATCTGTTTTTTGAAAACGCATACCTGGCATTAAGAAAAAAGCTAGATTTGTCTTCTTTTCTTCTTCATAACTTAAAATTTCATAGTAGGAATCAATATAACCGTACCCATAATCAACTTCGGTTAAAGTTTTACTGTAAACAGGAGTTGATTGAGTTCTTTTTGTAATAGAAAACATAGAGTCAAAGATAAAACTGATTCCTTTTCCAATGGAATGAATTCCAGCTATAGAGAATAGTGGACCTCCATTAAAACGAGAATTATCGTTTATAAATCCGACAGCACCATATCCAGCTGAAATACTAATATTATTTACTCTATTCCCATAAGTAGTTGTGAACCAGGATAAACCTCCGTAACCATTTCCGCTTCCAAGATAGCCTGATGTCCCAAGAATTGTTCCTACGGCAAAATTTAACTTTTTATATTTTGATCTAAATGTATATTTTGCATTAAAAGCAAGGGGACTACCAATCCAAGTTGTCATTACTCCAAGTGAAAACCGATCTGAAGTTGCAAAATGAATTTCAGGTCCAAATAAACTAACCATGGCATAGTTACTTCCTTTTTTTATTGGAAAAGCATTTGAAGTGTATGCATACCTTGTTGTAAATGGACTTTCAACATCTATTTCACCATTCACTTCAATAAGGTTATTATTTGCGGAGTTTATTTCTTTTATGTCGGTTTTAGCGATGTATATTTTACCGATTTTCTCACTTTGAATCAAGATTTCTCTTCCGTCATCATTTAATATTGTACCGATGTATTTTTTACCATTCATCAAGTAAACTATTTTCGTTTCAGAAGAGTCTACTTTAGTTTCTTCTTGTGAGAAGCTATTAAATGTAAAAAGTAAAACCGTAATAAAAATTGCTGTAATTTTCATGATTAATAATTTAATTATACGCCAAATTGGCTTAAATGATGGTCTAGGTGTTTGTAAAACATATTGTTCCATTCTTTAACGGTTAATTTTCCAAAAGAATGTGATTCACGGTTATCAAAATAGCTTTCTCCAAGTTTTTGAGTCTTTAGGATGTTTTCTATCAACTTTGTTTTTTCAGTATCAAATATTTTCTTCTCTTTTATTAAAAACGCAGGAGCAGTTTGACTTTGTTTTTTATAAGGTTTATCTCCACAAACTATATTTTTAACGAATAATTTTAAAAAGAATTTAGCAATAGGGTTTGGTTTAGAATGTTTGTCTTCGTACAAAAACTCATAAGTCACGTTACAATGAGCTAACATTTGAGCTGCGTCCATTTCTCCCCAAGAAGGAGTAGTTGGGTTGGAAAGTTTATTTATTCTTTCTACAACTTCGTTTGATACGTTTAAATCAAATATATTCTTCATAAATTACCCTTTTGCAAATACATTTCAAATGTAATCAAATTATGCTTTAGGATTATGAAAAAAGTAAATAGATTATTAGACTTATTTATAGATAAATGAAAAGTCTACTCGACGATTTTTTTGTTTTCCCTCTTTTGTATTGTTACTGTCTACGGGATTTTTTTCTCCTTTGAAATCAATAATAAGTCGATCGACTTCTATGCCTTGTTTCTCAAAGTAATGAATGATTGCTTCCGCTCTTCTTTTAGATAAATCAATGTTGTATTCATCTGTACCGTCTGAATCGGTATTCCCTGTAACTTGAACCCTTAAATCTGGGTGACTGTTAACAATACGAATCATCTTTAATAGAAAAGGTTCAAATTCCGGTTTAAGTTCAGCTTTATCGTAATCAAAGTAGATAGGTGTAAACTCAAATTCACTCATTTCTTTTGCTCTAATTTCAGGAGCGTTAAAACCTTTTGCTAAATCGCTTTTAAAATCATCTATCCAACTGTGGTGAAGGATTAATGTTTCGTCACCAGAAAATGTTGCGTTAGAACGATAAAACATGATTTTTCCTGAGAAATTTCTACAATTTGTACTGAAGAACCTACCCTCAAGGTATCCAGTGCTATCGTTGTAAACTAATTCAGATTTGAATAGACACCAATTTGTTCTGCTAGAGGACTCTTTTTTTAAAATTCTAACTTGATCGAAGCTTAATTTATTGTTGTTCATTTTTCCTCTAAAACTTTTTACAGCATAATAAGGCGAGTTGTTTATTTCCTCTCGTGTTTGACCTTCAATAACACTTTCATTGGATGGGATATTGATAAAGATGATGTTGCCTTGTTCTGTTGTCTGGCCATCCATTACGATTATTCCTTGCCATAAGCCTTTAAAATCAATTTGATTAAAAGCATTAAAAGATAAAAGTAACAGTGTAAAAAGTAAATAATTTCTTAACATCATTCTATTTTATTCGTAAAACACCAAAAAATGTTCCGAAATATTGAATATTAGTGTTCTTTTTATTTAGATGTGCTTTTATATGGCTTTAAAATGCTTCAGGTTAATTCCTTTTTGAGGTTTGACTTTTTAATTCATTTTAGAAATTTATGACTTAAGTATCAGTACAGATTGAGTTAGGGTTATGAGTATGATGATTAATTTCGTACCTAACGGCACTAGATTAGTATACTTTTAGTTGCTAGTTAACTCAATATCGTCCCTAAAGGACTTGAGTGATTAACTTAGTTATTTATATTTTTTCTAAATTATGTAATAAACCGCAAGCAATCCAAATCCAGAGGAGTAGAGATATTGCTTCGAAGATTGAGGCTTTAAGTTTCAGTTATAAATTTAGGACTTAAATATCATTGCCCTGAAGGGGCAGTATTTATTAAGATAGTGCGTCAGCGCTATCGTTCACGATAACCAGTTCAAACAAGCCCTGAAGGGGCGGGATTTGTTTTCTTTTTCGAAAGCTTTTCTTTCTCTCTTTTTGAGCTAAAAAAAGTAAACCGCACCGCTCCGCTGGATTTGTAATCCTGCGGAAACTTATTTCCAAAAAAAAAAACAACTTTCATTTCAATGATGAAAAACAATTATGTGACTTTATAGAAGTCTACATTTTCTTGTTTGAGTCTTTAGTTATGAATGTTATCCGCAGGATTAACTTCGTTGAAATCGCTAGCGCTAAGTTGCAAATCCAGCGGAGCAGAGGTTATAATTTTACTTCAAAATAATATTTACCCAATTTTTCTTAAAAATAAAGCCTTCATCGATAAAATGATTAATTTTAAAAGTGTAATTATTTAAAATAAAAATCATGAAAAAAATATTATTTATAGCATTAGCATTATTAACGTTTTCTTTTGTAAGTTCAACTAAAGAATCTATTCATCAATTTACGGTAAAAGATATTGATGGTGATAATTTTGCTTTTTCTTCTTTGAAAGGTAAGAAGGTGATGGTAGTAAATACAGCTTCTAAATGTGGATTAACACCTCAATACGAAAAACTAGAAGCTTTATATCAAAAATATAAAGACCAAGGTTTTGTGATTGTAGGTTTTCCTGCTAATAACTTTATGAGTCAAGAACCTGGAACAGATGCTGAAATTAAAAGTTTTTGCTTGAAAAATTACGGTGTTTCCTTTCCTATGATGAGTAAAATTTCTGTTAAAGGAAAAGATATGTCTAATGTTTATCATTTCTTGACTGAAAAAGGAAGGAATGGGTTAGAAGATAGCAGTGTGAAATGGAATTTTCAAAAATACTTAATTGATGAAGCTGGACATTTAATTAAAGTTATTAGTCCAAAAACACAACCAAATGATCCTGAAATTATTTCTTGGATAGAGGGTATAAAATAAATTTTATGACACCTGAGAAAGATATTGAGACACGTGAAGATATTCGATACTTAGTTGGTGTTTTCTATGATTTAATCAAGCTAGATGAAACCTTAGGTCCTATCTTTAATCGCTTTATTAAAGAAGATGAGTGGGACGAGCATTTAGAGAAATTATCAGATTTTTGGTTAAGCCAATTGTTTGGTATCCCTGCTTTTAAGGGAAATCCTGTAAAAGCGCATCGAAATGTAGATAAAGAAATGAGCCATTCGATAGATCAAACGCATTTTGCAAAATGGTTAAATTTATGGTTTTCAACGGTAAATTCTTTGTACAAAGGAGAAGTTGCTGAACATGCTAAGAACAGAGCTAGAAATATGGCTACTGGACAATTTTTGAGGATTTGGGAGGCTCGACCTGAAAATCAAAAATAAGATGAAGCATTCCTTTCTCTATCTACTTTTATTTTTTTCTCTAAACGTTATGAGTCAAACGAAAGATTTGAAATGGGAGCTTTTTCATCCAATAGATAGTGTTTGGATTCCTGTAGATCACCCTATGAGTGTTCAGGAGGTGTTGATGAATCGAGGAGATTTACCAGATCCCTTTGTTGGTAAAAACGAATTGCTCTTTTCTTGGGTAGAAAACTATGATTGGGAATACCGATCTTCTTTTGATGTGAATGATACGATGTTGTCTAAAAGCTATAAAAGTATTGACTTTCAACTAGTAGATACTTACGCTTCGATATACTTAAACGACTCCCTATTAGGGAAGACAGATAACTTTTTCAAGCCTTATTCTTATGATATCAATAATCGTGTCAAATTAGGGGTGAATCATTTAAAGGTGGTTTTTACTTCTCCAGTTAACTTTCATAAAGAACGTTACGAAAAGGAGAAGTTTCATTATCCATCCCCAAATGATGTAGGTGAAATTAAGGTTGCTCCATATACTCGAAAACCACAATATCAGTTTGGTTGGGATTGGTCAATTCGTATGAACACAATTGGGTTATTGAAGCCTGTTAACTTACATTTTGAAAACACTAATACTTTGATAAACAAAATAATAAACACACTTATATTAAGTGATACTTTATGTTTTGTTGAGTTTGTTGCTTATTTTAAAAATCCGATTAAGGAAGATTTAAAGTGGGAGAGTGATTTTATTAAATCAGATAGTGAAATTGAAATTAGCGGAAATAAAGCTTCTGTAAAAATTGAGATTATTCATCCAAGATTATGGTGGCCTAGAGGTCATGGTGAAGCTTATATGTATTCTGATAAATGGATTTTTAACGAAGAAAGTGCAGTAGGAGTAATTGAGGAAGAAGTAAGTTTTGGTATTCGAAAAACAGAGTTAATTCAAGAAAAAGATAGTATTGGGACAAGTTACCTGATTAAAATAAATAATAAGCCGATCTTTTGTAAAGGAGGAAACTATATTCCTCAAGATGTTTTTCCTTCTAGGGTAAATAGCAAGTCTATTCAAGAGTTAGTTACCGATATGAAAGTTTCTAATTTCAATATGGTTCGCGTTTGGGGTGGTGGTTATTATCCAGACGATGTTTTTTATGAAGCATGTGATAAAGCTGGAATTATGGTTTGGCAAGATTTAATGTTTGCTTGTTCAATGTACCCTGGAGATAGTACTTTTTTGAGTTCTGTAAAAGGGGAATTGGAGTATCAAGTTCCAAGAATTAGTTGTCATCCCTCTGTTGTTTTGTTTAATGGGAATAATGAGGTAGATGTAGCTTGGAAAAATTGGGGATTTCAATTGAAATATGGGATTTATGGAAAAGCAGTGAAGGAAGTAGAGAAGGCTTACGATGATTTATTTAAGGTTTTAGCGCCTTCGATAGTTTCTACAACAACTTCGATACCTTATATTCATACTTCACCTTTGAGTAACTGGGGAAATGCTGACGGTTTTAATCATGGTTCGATGCATTACTGGGGTGTTTGGCATGGAAAAGATCCAATTGAAGATTTTGGTAGAAAAAGCGGTCGATTTAATTCAGAATATGGTTTTCAATCATTCCCTCAAATGTCTACCATCAATGAGTTTGCCGAAAAGGAAGATTTTGACATTTCCAGTGAGGTTATGAAGCACCATCAAAAAAGTTATATTGGTAACAATATGATTTTGAAACAAATTGAACGTTTGTATGAAAAGCCTGACGATTTTAAAGAGTTTGTTTATTTGTCACAGTTAACACAAGCGAAAGCGGTAAGTATAGCGATTTCTAGTCACAGAACAAATTATCCAACTTGTATGGGGACATTGTATTGGCAGATAAACGATTGCTGGCAAGCTCCAACTTGGTCGAGTATGGATTATAACGGAAATTGGAAAATTCTACAATACCAAGTTCAGAAAGATTACCAAGATTTAACTGTACTTGAACGCGTTGAGAACATAGGTGAAGAGCAGTATTACCTTATTTCTGATGCTACAAATAAAGATTCAGTTAGTGTCCAATACGAAGTATTAGACTTGGACGGAAAAATACTACAAATAAAAGATACGATTGTACTACCAAATGAAAGTGGGATTCCTTTAGTTTCCTATGAAAATTTCGGAAAATATAAAGAAAAAGGATATTTACTTAGATTCTATTGGGTTGATAGTCAAGTTGATTCTCTTTGTTCTCGTTCCTTTAGTTTTCTACCAGTTGATCATAAAAAAGCAAATAAAAATTCGTTTGAATTAAAATTAAAAAGCCTAGATACTATTTCTAAGTCCATTGTTTTTGAGTTAACAACAAAAGAGTTTTTAAAAGATGTTTGGTTCACTTCAAGTAAACAAGGTGTTCATTTCAATGAAAATGCATTAGACTTTTTACCTGGTACTTATGAAATTTCAGTGACTTATAAAAGCGAAGCGATAGGAGTAGGGGATGTGGAGTTTTTTTGGAGATGAAAACAAATAAAAGTAATTGAATAATATCTTTTGTTTAGATTATATACTTAAATTGGCATTAAAAAACTAATAATCGTCTTTTTAAAAAAAATATGAATACTTCCAATCAAATAAAATGTCCAAATTGTGCAACAGATATAGATGTTCAAGATATTTTATCTCATCAACTTGAAGAAGAAATAAAACAAAAATATAATGCTCAATTAATTGAAGCTAAAAAGAAAACAGAAGCGGAACAAGAAAAATTGAAACAAGAAAAACTTGATTTTCAAGAAAAGAAAAAACAAGAGAATGAACTGTTCCAGGAAAGATTTGAAAAAAAACTAAAGGAAGAGAAAAATTTACTGGAAGGAAAACTTAAATCTAAACTTATAGAGGAACAAGCAGAACAGTTTAAAGCTTTACAGAATGAATTGAATGAGAAATCTGAACAAGTTAAGGAGTTGAATCGCTCAAAAGCAGAAATAGAAAAACTAAAAAGAGAGAAAGGGGAATTAAAAGAAGCTGCTGAAGCAGACGCTCAGAAAAAATTAAATGAAACTTTAGCTTCTGAAAAAGAAAAAATCAGAAAGGCGGAAGAAGATAAGAATGAGCTGCGTTTTAAAGAAATGCAAAAACAATTAGAAGACCAGAAAAAGCTTACAGAAGAAATGAAGCGTAAGCAGGAACAAGGCTCTATGCAAATGCAAGGTGAAGTTCAAGAATTAGCAATCGAAGAGTGGTTAGCCTCTCAATTTCCCTTAGATACAATCGAGGAGATTAAAAAAGGGGCTCGAGGTGGAGACTGTTTACAATTTGTAAATACTAGAAATGCTCAAAATTGTGGGACAATCTATTATGAAAGTAAAAGAACTAAAGATTTTCAACCTAGTTGGATTGAGAAATTTAAAGCGGATATACGAGATCGAGGAGCAAATATTGGAGTTTTAGTAACTGAAGTTATGCCATCAGACATGGACCGAATGGGACTTAAAGATGGTATTTGGATTTGTAATTACGATGAATTTAAAGGACTTTGTACGGTTTTACGTCAATCTATTATTCAATTAAATACAGCAGTTAGTTCTCAGGAAAATAAAGGAGATAAAATGGATATGCTTTATACATTTTTAACCGGTAATACTTTTAGAATGCAAGTTGAAGCGATTGTCGAAGGTTTTACTCAAATGAAATCTGATCTAGAAAGTGAAAAAAGATCCATGCAACGAATTTGGAAACAACGTGATAAACAGATTGAAAAAGTTATCACCAATACCATTGACATGTATGGCTCAATTAAAGGAATTGCAGGAAATGCTATCCAGTCTGTAAAATCATTAGAACTTCCTGGTGAAATTGACGATAAAGAAATTGAATAGTAATTAATATTACACTAAATTATTACATATTATTCTTTGTCTTATAATTAATATTATGTTAAATAGGATTTATTGGAGTGATTATTGAGTAATGTTATAAAAAGAAAATGAATAAAATAATGGATAGAAATACCAAACTCAATACCCCCTGGGTAATCTGGTATATCATAATAACAGTAGTTGCACAGTATGTATTAATCAATTATAAAGATAAAATAAACTTTATAGATACTGATGTATTTATACTTTTAGGCGCACCTGATTCAGTAAATATTTATAATGGTCAATATTGGGGTGTTTTAACAAACAATTTTTTACATGTTTATTTATCCCAACTAATTCTAAACTGTATTGGAATAATTGTTTTTGGATATTTTATCGAAAAAAAAATTGGTTTTATTAAATTTTCAATAATTATAGTTATTGCTGGAATTATTCCATCGATACTTCAATTGAATTTAACCGATCAACCAGGTATTGGTTTATCAGGAATTAATTTCACACTTTTTGGATTTATAATATCAAAAGCTTTTGTGAATAAAGAATATCGTTTAAAATGGATTTTTCTATATTTATTTATAATGATTGCAATCGTTATTTATTTTAGTTTTTATAATTTGTTTGTTAACGATGTTTATCGTTCTGAAGCAATGTCTTTTGGGTTTATTCTAGGACTATTTATTGGTTACTTATCAAATAAAAAAATATGGATTCAATTAACAGTTCTATTTATCATAATGTCAATAAGTATTTCTACCTTGTTTTACGCACCATGGTCAACTGAATGGCAAGTATACAAAGGGTACCAAGCACACAAAAATAAAGAATTTAATGCAGCTAAAAAAAGATATGAAAAAGCTCTAGAAATTGATCCTGATAACGAGCAAGCAATTGAAAACATCAAGTTAATAGAATTAGATAAATTGAAACTGAAAGCTTATAAAGTATTTGTAAAAGAAGACTATAAACGTGCTAAAAAAATATATGAAGAGATTTTAGAAATTTCACCTAATGATGAATGGGCTCTAAATGCGTATAAGGAACTTCAATAACCCCCTACTCTTTTATATACCATATAATTTATTTTTTTGATAGCTGTATGCAGTGCTTTTGTTATATTTATAGTTAATTATTTTTTAATTATAAACCATTTCAAAAATGAGTGAAAAAATACTTTCGTTTGCTATCGTTTCTCTATTAATGTATTCTTGTGGAGATGCTTTTGTACATGATGGACCTTCTCATAGTAGAGGGAAAACAAAAATATTTGTAGAAGAATCATTTAAACCTTTATTTGAGACCTCTATATATACATTTGAAAGTCAGTACCAAAGTGCTGAAATTTCAGCGGTATATTGTACTGAAAGTCAAGCAATAGATTCTTTTATAGCTAACAAGACCAAAACATTATTTATAACTAGAGATTTTACAGATAAAGAAAAAGTCAAACTAAGAAAGTCTCAAGTCGAAGTTCGAAGTCAAGTATTAGCTAACGATGCTGTAGCATTAATCGTTCACCCTGATAATTTAGACTCTAACCTTACGGTTCCTGGTTTAATTAATGTTCTTAAGGGAAATAAAAACACATGGGAAACATCTGGTAAATCAATCGACTTAGTTTTTGATAGTCAAAATTCAGCTAATTTTATCTATTTAAAAAAGCTTGCAGGTGACTCCCCTATTCCATCTAATATGTTTGCTGTGAATTCAAATAAGGAAGTGATTGAATATGTGAAAAATCATAAAAATGCTCTTGGTGTAATCGGAGTAAACTGGATAAGTGATGAAGACGATGAAGCTGTTTTAGATTTTTTAGATGGTATAAAAGTAATGCAAGTTGCGAAAGATGAGGAAAGTGATTTTTTTAAACCTTACCAAGCTTATATTCATACTAAAGAATATCCTTTAACAAGACAATTGTGGGCAATTAACAAAGGAAGTCGTTCTGGTTTAAATACAGGTTTTGTTAATTTTTTACATGGTGAAAAAGGTCAGTTAATTATACATAAATCCTCTCTAGTTCCTGCTAACACACCTATAAGAATGATGCAAATCAAAACAGAATAATATATTGTTAACGGATTTATCACTCAAATAATGATAAAAACATTAATTTTGTAAAATAATTTGGCAAGACAATTGCTATATAATTAATTGAATAAAATATAACCTTATGAATAAATATAATATCCTTGCATTATCTCTGTTGATCGGTGGAGCTACTTCAGCTCAAACTTTAGAGGATGCGGTAAAAAAAACAGAAAATGAACGTTACGATTTAGCGAGTGGTGTTTACAAAAAGTTAATAGCAAATGAATCTACAAATGGTAATAACTATTACTATTTTGGAGAAAGTTTAGTGAAAGATGATAAATTGGATTCTGCAAAAATAATTTGGCAGCAAGGATTAAAAAGTGATGAAGAAAATCCATTAAACTATGTTGGATATGCAAAATACCTATGGTTTTCAGGAGATACAATTAAAGCAAATGAAAACATTGAGATCGCATTTGATTTAACTAAAAAGAAATGGCATCCTCAAAAAGCAGAAGTTTTAAGACAAGTTGCTACGATCTATATTGAGACAGAAAAGAATAAAAAGTTAGATGCAGCAATAGCTCTTTTAGACAAAGCAATAGATATCGAGCCTGAAAATCCAGACAACTATATCGTTAAAGGAGATGCATTAGATATAAAAACTCCTGAGAATGGAAGTCCAGCAATTAAAAATTACAACCAAGCACTTTCTTTAAGACCAAATTCACCAAAAGCAGTTTTAAGAACAGCTAAGCTTTACAAAAGAGCTAAAAACTATAAACTAGCAAATCAAAAATTTAAAGAAGCTCAAGCATTAGATCCTAATTTTGCTCCAGCGTATAGAGAAAATGCAGAATTAAACATGATGTTTAATCAAGCTGAAAGTGCAATTGAAAATTGGGAGAAATATTTAGCGTTGAATAATACCGATGAATCTAGATATAGGTATGCAACTTCCTTATTTCAAGGAGAGAAATACACTGAAGCAATTAAAGAATTGGAAGGACTTCAAAAAAGAGGTTTTAACAATTTTTATATGGACAGAATGTTAGCTTACTCCTACTGCCAAGCTAAAGGTTTAGATCCTTTGGAAGCATCTGAAAAAGGATTAGCGTATTTAGCTAACTTCTTCGAAACTGCTCCTGAAGATAATGTTTACGCTTCAGATTATAGATTCAAAGGACTATTGTTAAATAAAAAAGGAGAAGATTCTTTAGCAATTATTGAATTAGAGAAGTCAGTTGAAATGGATTCTGAAAATAAAGGAGACGCTTTAGGTGATATTGCAGACATCTATGTTAAGAAAAAAGATTACGTTAAAGCAATAGATGCATTTAATAGAAAAAGTGAAGGTGATCCAGCATTATTATCTGTAAAAGAATTATATAACGTTGCAAAAGCATATTACTTTGGTGAACAAAATTTTGCTGCAGCTGATTCATGTTTTGCAAACTTAGCTGAGCGTTCTCCAACTTATGCTCCAGCATACTTATGGAGAGGAAGATCATCTTTTAATATGGATCTAGATAATGAATTATGGTTGGCTAAAGAACACTATGCAAAGTTCTTAGAAGTTGTAGGGGAAGATAAATTCTCTGCACCAGCAAATAAATCGTCTGTCATAGAAGCTTGTAAATATTTAGGAGATTACTTTGTAAACAATGAAGAATTTAAAGATTTAGAAGCTGCAAAAAAATACTGGGGAGTTGTATTAGAACTTGTACCAGACGATAATCAAGCAAATGCATTTTTTCAAGAGAATAAAATGTAATAAATAAACAGATATTATATCATTAAAAAGGCGGTAATCATTTTGATTACCGCCTTTCTTGTAGGACTATTTTATTTAAATAAATGATTAACTTTTAATCATTTTAGCATAATCTTTAGCGAAATAAGTTAAAATACCATCAGCTCCAGCTCTTCTTATACTTAAAAGCATCTCCGACATTGCCATTTCATAATTTAACCAACCTTTTTCAGCAGCAGCATAAACCATAGCACACTCTCCACTAACATTATAAGCTGTAATAGGAATATTGAAATTTTCTTTTAAAATATGTATTACGTCTAAATAACATAACGCTGGTTTGACCATTAAAAAATCTGCTCCTTCTTGTGAGTCTAATAATGCTTCGATTAAAGCCTCTTTTTTATTAGCCGGATTCATTTGATATGTTTTTTTGTCACCTCCTTTTGGCGCAGAATTTAAAGCATCTCTAAAAGGACCATAAAAAGCACTCGCATATTTAGCAGAATAAGACATTATACTTGTATCAGTATAACCTTCTTTATCCAGAATATTTCTGATAAAGCCTACTCTTCCATCCATCATGTCGGATGGCCCTATTATAT
>Ga0228670_1000218_pt1 | contig 35547 bp, 32 predicted proteins | sample 85DmetaG_FD_182785 | JGI IMG/M metagenome (GOLD analysis project Ga0228670, IMG submission 182785) | Seawater microbial communities from Monterey Bay, California, United States - 85D | ecosystem: Environmental > Aquatic > Marine > Coastal | place: USA: California | collected 2016-10-13
AGACAAATTTAAAAATGTCTAACGGTAGTATTACTAAAAAAGGAGATGAATACATTGCTAAACCTGGACAAGGAAGAGAAGCAGGTATAACGGTTTATGGTGAAAATACAGTAACTAAAACATCTGTATCTCTTGGTACATTTAAATTTAGAGTATCAAACTTACCAGGACCAGGATTATACTTAGGAAGAGTTGGTAGTGGTGAAAAAGCAGCGAAAGCTTTAGTAGCAAATACTAACAGGCTTTTTGCTAAGTATCCTCCAGAAATTCCTTTAAAAGCAGAATTTCAAGTAGCTTCATGGGAACTATCCGTTTCTGGAGCTCCAAGAACATTCTCCGGAAATGGACCTGTATTATCAGCAGAAGCAATGTCTCTTTTGAAACAAGTGAAAAAAGGATCTAAGATCAGTATATCTGCAAAATACAAAGGACCTGGACCATCTGGTTTTATGTCTTCAGTAATTACTGTACAATAAAATAAAAATATTATGAAAAATCTATTATTCAACATTTTAACAATACTATCCGTTAGTACTGTTATTGCACAACCAGAAATAAATGGTGGACCTGTAAATGTTCCAGCAGATGGAATTGTTGATGGTGTATTCATACAAGAACATGTTCCAACTAAGAGAATGATTCCTTATGAATTTGTAAGAGAGTCTGATGTTATTTGGAGTAAGAGGGTATGGCAAACAATAGATTTAAGAGAGAAAATTAATCATCCAATTTTGTTTCCATTTGATGAATACGATGCATCTAATAACTGGGTGAAAAATTCAACTAGATGGAGTTTGTGGACAATCTTAAAAACACATATTTTAAATGGTGATTTAAGGGTTTTTTCTCCATATAATCCTTTACAGTTTGATATTACAGATGGTGATCAATTAAAGTATCCTATAGATCCTCAACCGGGAATGAACTACTATACAGATAAAGAATATAGAGATATATTATTTACTTACTTAGGTAGTTTGGGTCCTCAACCTACAAGTCCATTAACTAATATTTATGGAGAGGATAGTACGGTTGTTAATGCTGAAGGTAATTTAGATTACGTTTATCCTGATAGAGATACCAATTGGATATTATCTCAAGATATTATTCAATACAAGTTAAAAGAAGATTGGTTCTTTGACAAAGAAAGATCTGTTTTAGATGTAAGGATAATAGCAATCGCACCTGTTATCTACAGTAAAGATACTGAAGGACAAATTCAAGGAGCAAGAGACTTATTCTGGTTGTACTTCCCACACTGTAGATTTGTATTAAATAACTATTTTGTTTTTAATACAAAAAACGATGCACAATGGATGAGTTTCGATGACTTATTTTGGAAACGTAAATTTTCATGTACAATATTCAAAGAAAATAATGTATTTGATCGAAAAATTGAGTCCTACAAAACTGGTGTAGATGCTTTATTTGAAGCAGAAAGAATTAAAGAAGAAATAAGAACTATCGAACACGATGTTTGGAGTTTCTAGAAAATAAAATAATTAACTAAGCCTCAACAATGTTGAGGCTTTTTTTTTGAAAATATAAAAAATGATCAATTTAGAACAAGTAGGGCTACATTTACCACAAGGATATTTATTCCAAAATATCAGCGTTCAAATAAAGAAAGGAGATAAAATTGGTTTAGCTGGTAAGAATGGAGCAGGAAAATCTACTTTACTAAAATTAATATCAGGACTAGACTCCCCTACCGAAGGAAAAATCCATAAACCAAAAGGTACAACGATTGGATATCTTACCCAAGATATTAAAATAGATTCTAGCTTATCTTTGTATGAGTTTTTGAACCAGTCGAATGAACAACTAACCAATATAAAAGTGAGGTTAGAAGAAATAAATAAAGAGTTAACCACAAGAGAAGACTACGAGTCTGATAGTTACATGGAATTGCTAAATGAACTTAGTGATCTAAACCATGAATTTAATATAAATGAAGGGTTTTTATGGGAAGAGAAAATAGCTTCAACCCTAAAAGGACTAGGTTTTCAATTTGAAGAATTTGATAAAAAGATTGCAGAATTTTCTGGAGGGTGGAAAATGCGTGCTGAATTATGTCGAATTTTAGTAAACAAACCAGACGTAATCTTATTAGATGAGCCAACAAACCATTTGGATATTATATCTATCAGTTGGTTAGAAGCCTATATTCAAAAATTCGAAGGTGCGGTTATCGTAATTTCACACGATAGGTTATTTCTAGATAATATCACTAAAAGAACTTTAGAAATATCAAATGGAAAATTGTTGGATTTCCCTTATTCATATTCTAAATATAAGATAGTAAGAGCAGAAGAAGCTGAAAGGCAAGGAGATGCTAAAAAACAACAAGAAAAAGACATAAAACAAACAAAAGAATTAATAGATAAGTTTAGAGCTAAGAAAAACAAAGCTGCTTTTGCACAATCATTAATAAAGAAACTTGAAAAAACAGAAATTATTGAAGTTGATAATGATAGTATCGCTGGAATGAATATTGCTTTTCCATTATCCGTACAACCTGGAAAATGGGTTCTAGAACTTGAAAAAATGGGGAAAACCTATGGGGATAGAACATTGTTTGAAAACATAAACATTACAGTAGGAAGAGAAGAAAAGATAGCGTTACTAGGGGCAAATGGTGTTGGTAAGTCTACCCTACTCAAAAGAATAATGCAAAAAATAGATGGAGATGGAACAGTTAAATATGGACATAACGTAGAGATAACTTACTTTGCTCAAGATCAAGCGGAATCTCTAGATCCAAATAAAAGCATACTCGAAACTGTTGATGCAGTAGCTGTTGGTGATATCCGAAAAGACCTAAGAAGTATTCTTGGTTCCTTTTTATTTACTGGAGAAGATGTAGATAAAAAAGTGAGTGTATTATCTGGAGGAGAAAGAACAAGACTTGCACTTTGTTTATTATTATTAAGTCCAAGTAACTTTTTAATCTTGGATGAGCCTACAAATCATTTAGACATAAAGAGCAAAGAGGTATTAAAAAAAGCTCTGAAAAATTACGAAGGAACATTTATAGTGGTTTCACACGATAGAGAGTTTTTAGAAAACTTAACCAATAGAATTTGGGATATCGAAGACAAAGGACTAAAAATACATCATTTTGGTGTAAAAGAATTCCTTGCAAGAAAAATGACATTGAGCAATGACGATAAAAAAACAAATAATAAGGAAACAAAAATTGAAGTTGAAGAAGTAATAAAAGAAGAAGTAAAGAAAGAAAGTGTATTAACTTACGAAGAGCAAAAAGAGTTAAAAAAGAAAAAAACACAACTGAATAACCAAGTTAAGAAAGCAGAAGAACAAATTGAAAAATTAGAGGCTGAGCTAAAAGAAATGGATCAAAAAATAGCTGTTCTAGATTATTCTGATGAAGAAAATTCAGCTAAACTTTTATCCCAATACGAAGAGAAGAAAAAACAACTTGATATTGAGATGGAAAAATGGGAAAATGCTACGGAAGAATTGTTAGAATTTGCTGATTAATTATTTTTTAATATTCAACCTTTTCATTCTTTTCTTTTGACGTTTTGCGTTTCTTTTAATGGATTTACGCACAGCTTTTGTTTGCATCTGAAGGTTTCGCTTCATCGCCTCTTTTTTAAGCTTCTCAGCATTTTTTCTTTGGGCATTCCTCTTCGCTTCAATTAGCTTTTGAGCGTGCTCAACTGAACCAGCTTCAACTTCGGGAGATTTTGATCCGCAAGAAGAAAAAAATAGTAGTGTAAAGAATAATATATAACCTACTAATTTCGTTGTCATTTTATAATTAAAACTATAATTAAGGTTTATGAATAAAGTTTATATAATACTAATATACTTATTAATACATATAACTAGCTGTTCAAAAAACAGAAATCAACATCCTATACCAAGTTTCCCTTTTGACATTACCATAAATATAGATCTACCAAGTTATTCAAACCTATCTGGTGTAGGTGGATGGGCTTACCTGAATACTGGAAATCGGTTGGTTATCGTTTATAGAAAAGAACTAAATAATTTTGTTGCATTTGACAGACAGTCACCAGAAGACCCTGAAAACATTTGCGAGGAAGCATTAAAACCGGACACAAATAACTTTTTAGTGTTAATTGATATTTGTAGTGATGCGAAATTTTCACTTTATGATGGACAAGCAATCAGTAATTCAGAGTTTGGATTAAGACAATACCAAACAGTATGGGACGGACAAAATAGATTAAGAGTATTTAATTAATATTCTAAAAATTGATATCTCTTAAACTTTCCTTATTTTTACAAAAAAAATAAACATGGACGAAATTAAGGTTACCATCATAGACAGAGAAGGCGTTTCTCACGAACTTGTTGCTCCAACTGACATGAATATGAACATCATGGAAGTGTGTAAATCCTATGAATTACCAGTTTTAGGAGAGTGTGGTGGAATGGCTATGTGTGCTACTTGTCAATGTTATCTTGAATCGGATACCAATTTACCTGAACAAGGAGATGCTGAATTAGACATGCTTGATCAAGCATTTTTTGTTCAAGAAAATAGTCGTTTAGGTTGTCAAATACATGTTAGTGAAGAGATTGATGGAATTGTTTTAAGGTTGGCCCCTGAAGCATAACACCACTCTTTTGAAGAGAATTAAAACGCAAAGGTTATTCCTGTCTCAAACATTATTAAACTCCTATTTTCTTTTACTTTAATAGAGTAATCAATATCGTTTTGGGATAAAATATATTCAGTACTATTGGTATTATCTGTTTGAGATAAATCACCTAATAAATCACTAAAGTTTGGAACAAAATTAAAAGTATACCTAAAACCAAAATGATAAAGAAAAGATTTGTTTATCGGTATTCTCATGGTTAATTTATACATAAATGTATACCCCTTAACCGTTTCTTGATCTCTAAAATTAAAATAATTTTCATCTGTTATATTTATAGGTTGTGAAACCCCAAAATCATCGAAGTTGGATAATGATCCAGAATAATTATTCTCTAACGCTTTGTAATAATTAAATCCAATTCCTACTTGATTAGAGACCCCTATAGGTAATAAGGCATCATTATAAGCAAATTCAAATTTAGGCATAAAAGAATACTTACTAATTCTTATGGATTCAAATAATGAATTATAATAATCACCTGAAGATACTTGTGCAGGAGCAACAGAAAAATAGGACATACCTCCTTCAAGACCAATCGCAAGGTTGCTTTGAACTGCTCTTGAATAAGTTATGTGAAAACCATAGTTTAAAAAACTCAATTCTGTTTCATAGCTATTAAGCGCATTATAAAAATTATAAAGTAATGGAGAATGAACATCTACTCCAAAATCAACATAATTTTTCTTTCCAAAGAAACCATTCACTTGAGAGTAGGAAACAATAGAAATACAAAAAGTACAGAAAATTAAAATATAATTTTTCATTTTTAGATTAGTTTTTAAGGTTTTTAAGGATATCATACATTCTTGATTCAAGAATTAATTTTGTAGTAGGTTCATTAAAAGTGTAAGATATACCCTTATCTACTTTTCCTGTTTTGGTATCTAACACCAACAGGTTTAATTCGGTTACATTTCCATTCATAAAAGGGATTGGAAGATAACCTAATAAAGCTGGAGGATAAAAAATCAACCACAAAGCAGACGATGAAAATTCAGGACTGTAAGCATGCTCTACTATTGTAAAGACAATTTTTGAAGTACCATAATTCTTCTCAATTTCTTTAAGGTAAGAAAAGTCAACTGGAAACACGTCTATATCTTGATTTTGAGAGAATTGAAACAATAAGTTGGTTAAGGTACTTCTTTCATTGAAACCAAGTGTTCCAAGCTCATTTAAATTCTTTGAATTAATCGTGTAAATAGACATGTCTAGAAAATCACCTGCATTGTTAATTGCTTCCTCATAACGCGACTTTATTCTTTCAGAAGCCTTATAGTCTACTCTTCTCTTTTTATAACTAATTGCTGCAGGCTCTACCAAAATAAATTCAGTAATCCCACTCCCCTCTTCTTTTGTTTTTGCTTTTTCTTTATTTAGTTTTCTTTTTTCATAATATGAAAGATCGTTGTATTCCTCAATTTCTTTTTGAATTAAATCTAAACTATCCCTTACATGATTATACTTTGAAATAAAAACCTCATCTTCTATTAAATCGGTTAAAGCATAATGATAAAATTTAGTAGAATCAAAAACAGTAGGGTCGGTATAATTTTTCTTTCTCTTAATTCTTTCATATTTATTCAAAGACTCTAATTCCTTTTTAATCTCTGAAGAATCTTTAACCTCTTCTTTAGCACCAACAGCATTGTTAAACGTTAAGTTTGAATAATTATTAATGTTAAATTTTTTAACATCTGCTGAAAGAAGAAGAATTTTTTTCCAAATTGAATAAATTTCCTCGTCATTAGGGAGGTCATTTTTAATATCTTGAATTTGTCTCAAACTCATTGTAATGGTTGCTTCCAAATTCAATTTTTTAATGAAATAATGAACACTAGCAATTTCTCCCTCTAATTCAGAATTTCTGTCAATCGTTTCATTTATAGTTCCATCAGACTTATATTGAGCTAAACCTAACCAAGATTGGGCTTTCATTCTTTTCAAATAATCTGACTTAGGAAACTCTTTTTCCAAAATAAAAATAGAATAAAGAGCATCACCATAATTAGCGTTCAGTATATCAGTTCTAATACTTTCAAAACGACATAAGTTTCTAGTATAGTAAAACCTATCCTCTCCTAAAAAATTTATGTTATCTCCCCATTTTTTATAAGCATCGATAACACTTACAGCTTCAGATTTTCGTTTCTTAATGTTTGGATGAGAACTCTCACTATCGTCGTAATCCTCAATTGCTTTAATTTCGAACTTCTTATTTGGAAAAAAGCTTTCTGGAACAAATAAAAGATCTGTATTAAAATAATCTTTTGGAAAAGTAACCTCTTCGAATGGAAGGTAGGAATACATCAAAACATCAAAGGAAGGTAATAATTGTGACTTGGAATAACCAGCAGCATTATAAATTTCAATCCCAACCTTGTCAGCAATTAACTCTTTTTCTTTTGAATAAACACTTAACTGCTTTATTGTATTTCTATTTCTTTGGTTTCTATATTCAAATGACTCTACAACATGTTTTTCTTGATAATGAGCAATTTCATGAGCTAAAATAAATGCAAGTTGAGCTTCACTTGTTAATTGAGATAATAACCCTGTCGTTACAAAAACAATTCCTTGATCTGTTGATAGTGCATTTGAAGCATTAGATTTAATGGTGTAAAACCTAAGTTTTCCTCTTAAGCTAGCGAATTTTTTCTTTAATAATTTATCAGCAACATCAGAGACATAATTTGATATTTCATCTCCATAAATAACCATCCCAGAATGAAGAAGCTGATCAATACCATAATGAATACCTTCTAAGAAAATTTTTTCTTGAGCTTTTGAAAGAGATCTATCCGTATTTCCCTTATCCTCTTGAATTTTTTCAACTGTTAGACGAGAAAAATCATCTGGTATTTTACCTTCTGACCTAAGTGTTTTGAAACTATTAAAATCTTGTTGAGCACAAACGTTATAAGTGAATACAAGGAAACATAATATAATTATTCTCATTTTATCTTATTTATTTGATTGTTAGGTTTACTTTTATCTCAGTTCTTTTGGAATTATGCAAACTGGGATAGGGTTCATTTTATGCTGATTAGCACGATTAAGTTTTGTGTATATATCTAAAACTTCTTTTTCTCTTTCGCTTAAATAGGAAACATCACCATTAAACTCCATTGCCCATTCTAATTCAGGGTAACTTGCTCCAATTTGATCTTCGTCACTTCTTTCATCTTCAAAAAGCCCATCTGTAGGTTTAGCAGTAATAATAGAATCAACAACTCCAACTTCTTTTGCAAGGTCCCATACTTGAGTTTTCATCAAATCAGCTATAGGGCTAAGGTCTACACCTCCATCCCCGTACTTAGTATAAAAACCTACTCCAAAATCCTCTACTTTATTACCCGTACCAGCAACTAAACATCCATTAGCCTGACCAATTGCATAAAGTGTCATCATTCTCAACCTTGACCTTGAATTAGCCATTGAAAGGTGGTTTTGAACAACATCAGATGGAATAGTTTTTTCAAATTGAGTGAATGTTTCTGTCAAGTTAGTCTCTATAGAAGAAACATTATCAAACCTATTTTCTAAATTTTTAATATGCTCGTTAGCCCTATCAAACTCTGCTTTGGTTTGTCTAATAGGCATACTTAACAATATTACTTTCTTACCGGTTAGCGCACAAAGTGTAGAAGTTAAAGCAGAATCTACCCCTCCAGAGATACCAACTATAAAACCTTTAGAAAATGCTTTTTCAGTATAATCAGATAGCCAGCTTACAATATAATCTTTAACTTTAGAATAATTCAAAATATAAACCTTAAAATAATATTGAAACTTTTAAAACAATTTGGTTTTGTCTAGTATCTAAAGATTGAAAATTACTAGGAGACCCATTTTCAAATTCAGTGAAAATTGTTTTATTTTTATCTGAATCACTTCCTAGAGCATCACCTCTATTAATATTTACAAACCCATAATAATAACCTAATTCGGCTACTAAACTAGTTGTACCAGTGAAATTCCATTCTACACCTCCAGATATACCAACAAATCCCTTGTAAAGTGCTAAGTTACGTTTTGTGTTTTGCATATTATTATTCTCCATACTAATAGCAGTTGAATTAGGATCAATTGATTCAAGATTAGCGCCGTTATCATTTATTTTATTTGTTAGTAAAAAACTATTCTTTACTCCAAACTTCCCAAAATATCTAAAATATCCAATGAATTTAGTTCTAAAAAGCAACATGGTAGGAATCGTCAAATAAAGTGGCTTTTGTGTTCTACTATTCATTCTATAAAGAACTGCATCAGAAGAATTTAAAGCTCCTCCTTCACTCATGTAGTCTTTTTTCACATAAATATCAGCATCATTATCATATAAATAAAATAAAGAATCAGAAGGGGACGATTGATATTTTAAGGTTTCAAAATCAAAAATTAATCCAGTACTAAACCCTATAGAAGGTGTAAAACTGTAGTTAAATGCCATTCCAACACCCAGATTAGATCCTACTCCATTTCTCTCGATCATATTTGTACTAGGTGATATAAAGTTTAATCCCGATGATAATGATAAACCTGCTTGAATTTTACTGTTAGCAGCTTCTTGAGCAAATCCTGAAATCATTACTGACAAAAAACTAGATAATACGATAAACTTTTTCATTCTTTTTTCCTTGTTAAAATTCTTGAATTTATTATTCAATTCAGTTCAATTGACTATTTTTGAACTACAATATTAAAGAATATTAATGACTCTGAAAAACATTTTAATTGTAGGTCTTATTTTGGCATTGATCTTATCTTGTTCAAGCGACAAACTAAACGTTTCAGTGGATAATGTTAAAATTGATACAAAGTTTATTCGATTAGACTCAATCATTGCAAATTCTGATTCTTCTCAAATAATAGATTTTCACCATAAATTTGAGAAAGAAATTCAAGATATATACAACTATCAAATTGGATATTGTCTGAGGATTGGTAAAATAAGTGACACTGCTTTTGTTAATAGTATAAACCAATTCAATAGTGATAAAGGTATCATTGGAATTCATAAAAGTATTGAGGAAAGATTTTCTGATTTATCTCAACATAAATTAGAAATTATCAAAGGGCTTCAGCATTTAAAAGTTCATTTCCCGGAAAATAAAACACCTAATACCATTGTGTTTATGAACTCCCTTTTTAATTCTAATGCTTTTTCTACAGAAAATGAAATAGGTATAGGTTTAGAACGATATTTAGGTTATGAAAATGAAATGGTGAAGCAACTACCTTCTGAACCTTTCTATGATTGGATAAAAAAAGCAATGGATGTTACATACCTAGAACGAGATGCTATCTGCTCTTGGATCATTACACATTATGTACCTGAAGTAGAAGGAACTTTAGCGGAACATATTATCTATTGGGGTAAAGTTTTATATTTAACTGAAGCTGCTTTCCCTGATAAAGAGAAAAATATCATCTTAAGGTATTCCCCTCAACAATACCAATGGGCTCAAGAAAACGAAAATTCTTTTTGGAACTATCTAGTCGAAGAGAAAATTTTATTTAAAAACAATGGATTAGAAAAAGCTAATTTATTGAATGAAGGACCTTTTACAATTGGTCTACCAGAAGAAAGTCCTGATAGGTTAGGTCAATATTTAGGTTGGAAAATTGTACACGACTATATGAGTAAAAAAGATATCTCGTTAGAAGAATTAATAAAAACACCTTACAATAATATTTTACAAGAATACGAAATAGAATAATAAATTATGGAAGATAAAATTATTAAAACCTCTGAGATATCTATAAAGATTGGGTTAAACGAAAATAAATTACCCCTTCAAATGAAATGGTCTGCTAATGATGGTAATGTAGACAATGCTGATACAAAAGCAATGTTTTTATCTCTTTGGGATCCAAAAGAAAAAAACACAATGAAAATTGACTTATGGACCAAAGACTTAACAGTAGATGAAATGAAACAATTTTTTCATCAAACCCTTCTTACTATGGCGGATACTTTTGAAAGTGCTACTGGAGAAAAGAATATCACTGAAGATTTAAGAGATTACTGCTACCATTTTGCAGATAAAATGAAATTATTAAAAGAAGATTAAGTAAAATGCAAGGAGTTCTTCAAAAAATGAAAGTTCATCTTCAAGATGAAGTGATTTATTCTCTTCACCTTGGAGATGAAAAAGTTCAAATGAATTCTTTCATCAACAAAAACATTCTATTAGAATGGAATGGAGATATTTTTTGTAATTCTTGCTCTAAGAAAATAAAAAAGACTTTTGGAGATGGATTCTGCTATACTTGTTTTACAACAGCTCCAGAAGCAACAGAATGTACCATACGCCCTGAGTTATGTAGAGCACACCTTGGAGAAGGAAGAGATGTAGAATGGGAACAAAAAAACCACAACCAACCTCACATCGTTTATCTTGCTGCATCCGACAAAGTAAAAGTTGGCGTAACTAAAATCACTCAAGTTCCAACTAGATGGATCGACCAAGGAGCTAGTGCAGCAATCAGAATTGCTGAAACACCAAATAGGTATGAAGCAGGTAAACTAGAGGTGGCACTTAAAGCATTTTTTTCGGATAAAACCAACTGGCAGAGAATGCTCAAAAACGAAGTAGATGAATCCATTGACTTAGAAGAAGAAAAATGGGAACTACACGATCAGCTACCCTCTGATTTAACGACCTATTTTAGTGAAGACGATGAAATAATACACATTAATTATCCTGTTTTAGAGTTTCCTAAAAAAGTCAAAAGTCTTTCTTTTGATAAAACCCCTACAGTAAAAGGTAAGTTAGTCGGAATAAAAGGACAATATCTAATTTTTGAAGGAGGACAAGTTATAAACATTAGAAGACATACGGGTTATTCAATCTCAATCCAAACAACACAAGATTAATTACAAATGGGAAAGGACAAATTAGCCAAATTTGCAGCAATAGGAGAATATCCTCATGTATTCGAACACGATAAAGAAGGAACACTTGGTTTGAAAGGCAAGTGGAGAGAACAAGTATTTAAAAATGATAATCCAATTGTTTTAGAATTAGGCTGTGGAAAAGGAGAATATTCAGTTGGACTGGCTGATTTCTATCCAAACAAAAACTTCGTAGGTTGTGACATTAAAGGAAACCGAATTTTTATTGGAGCAAAAGACTCTCTAGAAAAAGGGATGAAAAATGTTGCTTTCCTAAGAACCCGAATTGATTACATAAATGATTACTTTTCAGAAGGAGAGGTAGATGAAATTTGGTTAACTTTTTCAGACCCTCAACCAAAAAAACCAAGAAAGAGATTAAGTTCTCCTCTATTTATTGAACGTTATAAAAAACTTTTAAAACCAGGAGGCATAATTCACATGAAGACAGATAGTGATTTACTATTTGAATATACTATTGAAGAAATAAACGAAAAGTATAATATGATTGAGCACACTTGGGACTTATACAATGAGCTTCCTGAGAACCTAGATCCGATTACAAAAGAAATTTTTCACATTAAAACACATTACGAAGCACTTTTCACAAGCAGAGGTAGCGTTATAAAATATTGTAAATTCACTCTAAAATAGTAGGGTGAATTTACAATATTGATTTTTAAATCCGAGTTTGATTATTGTTTTGCTGTAAGGCTTTTATTTAAAACAAGTGTTTTTCTGCATGATAAGAAGAACGAACTAAAGGTCCACTTTCCACATAACGGAATCCCATTTTAAGCCCCAATTCCTTATATTCTGCAAACCTTTCCGGAGTAACAAAATCTACAACTGGTAAATGCTTTGGAGAAGGTTGAAGGTATTGTCCTAAAGTTAAGATATCTACATCTACACTTCTTAGGTCTTCCATGGTCTCAATAACCTCTTCATGTGTTTCTCCTAAACCTAGCATCACACCAGATTTTGTTCGCATTCCTCCTTTTTTCAGTCTGAAAAGAACTTCCAAACTTCTATCGTATTTTGCCTGAATCCTCACCTCTTTCGTAAGCCTTCTTACCGTTTCTAAATTATGAGAAATAATCTCTGGAGCTTCTTCCATTACAATTTGAAGATTATCCCATTTACCAGCAAAATCAGGTATCAGAGTTTCCATTGTTGTTCCAGGAGATTGCTTACGAACAGCACGAACTGTCTGCGCCCATATTTCAGCACCTCCATCTTTTAAATCATCTCTATCTACAGAAGTAATAACAGCATGTTTTACCCCCATTAATTTCACACTATTTGCAACTCTTCCTGGTTCATAAACATCTACTTCTTCAGGTCTACCTGTTTGGACATTACAAAACCCACAAGACCTAGTACAAATATTTCCTAAAATCATAAAAGTAGCTGTTCCTTCTCCCCAACATTCTCCCATATTAGGACAACTTCCACTCTCGCAAATTGTATGTAACTTATGTTCAGACACTAACGATCTTACTTTCCGGTAATTTTCGCCTGTTGGTAGTTTTACCTTTAACCACTTTGGCTTTTTTAAACGTTCTTTTAAACTATCTGAATCTTTTATGTTACTCATCGCTTCTACATTTATAGTGAAAAATAATAAGTCATACCATTATATACTAATCAAACAATAAACCTTATTTTTACCTAATCATTCTATAAGAATGAATTTATTAATACAAAATTACAACATCTTACGATAACTATGGCAACATCAACAGTAGAATATCTTGGAGGATTAAGAACAAACTGTACTCACATAGCATCTAATACTAGCATAATTACCGATGCTCCAATAGATAACAACGGAAAAGGTGAATCTTTTTCCCCTACGGATTTATTAGCAACCTCTTATGCATCTTGTATGATGACCATCATGGGGATATATTGCGAAAACCATGATGTAGCTTTTAAAAAAGGAAACGCAACATTAACAAAAGTAATGGGAACATCTCCAAGAAGAGTAAGTAAAATAATAATTGAGATGAACCTTGAAGGTAATGGATGGGATGATAAAACTGCAGATAAAGTTATTCATGCAGGAAAAGCTTGTCCTGTTGCAAAAACATTAGGAAACAATGTTGAAATAGAATTTACTTTCAAGTATTAAAAAGTTAGACATGGAAAATAAATACAATAATAGAAAAGAAGGATACCAAAAAAGAGAAAATTTTGGTAATAGAAAATTTACAGAAGAAAAATCTTATGTAAGAAGAGATCGTAAAGATGATGATGAATTTATTTTTGGAGTTCGTGCAGTTATTGAAGCAATAAAAGCAAACAGAGAGATAAATAAAATTATGATTCAAAAAGGAATGAATAAAGATTTATTCCAAGAATTAAAAGATACACTTGTAGATAAAAACTATTACCTTCAATTTGTTCCAGTAGAAAAGTTAAATAAAGTAACAGAAAACAACCATCAGGGAGTTATTGCTTATGTTGCTCCAGTTGCTTATCACAAAGTTGAAGACTTAGTCGAAAAAATGTTAGAAGAAGGTAAGAAACCATGTATCCTTGTATTAGATCGAATTACAGACGTAAGGAACTTTGGAGCAATTGCAAGAACAGCAGAGTGTGAAGGTGTGGATGCAATACTAATACCTTCCAAAGCCTCTGTTCAAGTTACTTCCGATGCCATAAAAACATCTGCAGGAGCATTAAATAGAATTCCTGTTTGTAAATCAGATAATATCAAAGACTCTCTTTTTTATATTCAGCAATGTGGTCTTCGAATAGTAGCATGTACTGAAAAAACACAAACTCCTCTTTACCAAGCAAATTTGAGAGGATCAGTTGCAATCATTATGGGGTCTGAAGAAGATGGAATCACTAATGACTTTTTGAATATGGCAGATATTAAAGCAAGAATTCCAATGAGAGGTGAGATTGCTTCTATGAATGTCGGGGTTGCCACTGGAATAGTTTTATATGAAAAAACAAGACAAGAATTGTATGGATAGATAAATTACTACATAAATTTCTCTTATTTATTTCAATATTTCTTTGTGAAAGCATAATTTAGGCATTAGCTAAAATTATATCTTTATGATTCAACTTTTTATTTCAAGAATAAAGAATGTATCTTTTTTTGTATTCTTTTTATTTAATACTAACTTAAGTGCACAAATTACTGTTGAGAATACATTAACAGCTCAACAAATTGTTGAGAATGTATTATTAGGTCAGGGTATAACTGTATCGAATATCACTTTAAATGGAAGTGCTATAAATGCACAATCTCCAAACCCTCAAATAGGAACCTTCTCAAAAGGAAGCTCTACTTTCCCAATTAATTCAGGTGTAATACTATCCACAGGAAGAGTTCAAGATGTACCTGGCAATGCAGCCACCTTTAGAGACTCACAATTAGGGACAAATGTGAGTGATCCTGATTTATTAAAAATCGTTCAAAGCATATCTTCATCAATAGACATAAATGATGCTATTGTTCTTGAATTCGATTTTGAACCTTCCGGAGATTCATTATCTTTTGATTACTGTTTTGCTTCAGAGGAGTATCCTCAATTTGCAAATAGTCCAAATTACAATGATGTATTTGGATTCTTTATAAGTGGACCAGGTTTTAATGGGCCATATTCAAATAATTCGACAAATATTGCTCTAATCCCAACTACCACAACAGGCAGTAACAACGTTTCTATTAACAACATCAACAATGGAACCGAGAATGATATATGTAAAAACTGTATGTATTATGTAGACAATTCATCAAACATCTATGGTAGCAGTGTCACTTTTAATGGAATGACTACTGTTCTTACAGCAGTTGGGAATTTACAATGCGGGGAAACCTATCATATTAAACTTGCAATAGGTGACGCTACAGATGAACGATATGATTCAGGAGTTTTTCTGAAAGCTAGGAGTTTTTCTACAAACTCATTAAACCTATCGACAACCTCTGATTATAATTCAACAATCGTTGATACACTTGTACAGGAAGGATGTACCTCTAACAAACTAATGTTAGTTCGACCTTCAAGCGATACTTTAGCAACATATAAATTTGAGGTTTCAGGTACAGCTGATGCGTCAGATTTCAACCAATTTTCTGATTCAATTGTTTTTAATATAGGTCAAGATACAGCATATATTACTTTAGATCCTATTAATGATGGACTGGCTGAAGGCACAGAATGGATTAAGTATAAATATTTAGCTTTTAATACATGCGGAGAAGAGATTTCGGACTCAACTATAATATACATTACAGATAAATACGACTTGAGTTATAATCTTACAGAAGAAACTACTACAAATTGTCCAAATGTTGACCCTACAATAAGTATTTCTAATGTTCAAAATAGTATTGGTCCGTATAGTTTCACTTGGGAAAATAATGAAGTAAATAATACCACAACTTTTATAAACACAGGAGTCAATAAAGACTCCACGTATTTTAAAATTAACGTTACAGATGGATGTTCCAATGATTTTATTGATTCAGTGCTAATTATTAATGATTATGATAAGTCTGTGTTTAATATATTACCAAATGACACAGTAGTAAACACTTGCCCTTCCCAAAACCTATCGGCGACTATAGAACCAGTTAATAATACATATGCTCCATACACTTACCTATGGAGTAACGGTGAAAACACCTCTTCAGTCTCAAACCTTACTAATGGTGGTCTAGATGGTGAAATTGTCACCTATTACGTGGATGCTTCTAATATCTGCGGAATGACAACAAGAGATTCAGTGAAAATCATTAATGATTTTTCTCCCCCACAGTTAACTACAAATTCTAGTCCATTAGAAATTTTATGTTTGGACGATTCCGTTTTAATCAACTTAGAAGTTGTAGGAGGAACTCAACCATATACTTTCACATGGTCTGATGGATTTATTTCATCAAATAATACAAGATATTTGGTGGATAGTTTAGGCATAAACAATTCTTTATATAATTACAGTGTTTATGTGGACGATGATTGTGGAAGGAGCTCAACTCCATTAGTAGGAACCTATCAAACTTCTCAAACACTTGAAGTTGATTTAACAAGTATTTCGTCATCTTATTGTATATCAGATGGAGAAATCAACTCAATTATTTCAGGAGAAAATGGTTCTGCAAATTATAATTGGACAGGCGGAAATATATCCAACCCTACCCTTTCAAATCAGGAAAACTTAAGTAGTGGATGGTATTACTTATCATTACAAGATCAAGTTTGTACAATTACTGATAGTATTTTTATAGGTATGACAGATTCAATAATACCTGTTTTAGAAACAGAAAAAATAGTAAACCCAAGTTCTACTCCAATATTTTTTGAAAACCTTAGTCAGAACGGTGTTGATTTCTCATGGAATTTTGGGAATAACCAATCCACAAATTCTACAGATTTAAATAACGTATCCAGTAGCTATTCTTCTAAAGGATTTTACACTGTTACCCTTATAGCTTTTAATGGGCCATGCTCAGAAACCGACTCTATCACTATAGAAATAATAGAACAACCTATTTTGGTGAAGAAGCCTAATGTTATCACTCCAAATAACGACGGTTTGAATGATATTTTTGAATTAGAAATATTATACGCAGATGAAATTAGTTTAACAATTACTAATAGATGGGGAAATGTTGTCTTCCAAGAAACATCAACTAACCCTAAATGGAATGGTAACAAAAATAATGGCGATGAATTAAGCAGTGGAACCTATTTCTTTAAGTTCAAAGCTACAAATGGTTCAGGAGAAAACTTAGAGGATGAAGGGTTTATTCAACTAATAAAAAACTAAAGCTTAAAAAGCCACGGAAGTAGAAGGGGGATTTCATTTATATTTTTAATTATGAAATCTCCTTTTGCTTTTCTATATTTCTTTTCTGGGTCAAATAAAATGGTATGCATTCCAACATTCGAAGCACCAAGAATATCTACTTTCAGATCATCCCCTATCATTACACTTTTAGATGCTTCTGCACTTGCTAACTTCATCGCATGTTGAAATACTTCAGGATTAGGTTTATTTTTACCTACTTCTTCAGAACAAACAATAACCTCAAAAAAATCTATAAGACCACAATTTGTTAATTTAATGTACTGAACCTCTTTGAAACCATTTGTTATAATATGTAATCTATAGCCCTCTTTTTTTAATTCAGTAAGTATTTCAATCGTATTTGGAAAAAGGTTTTTTTGGGTGGGAGAAATTTCAATATAAGCAGTACTTATTTTATCCGACAAAACCCTATCTTCTTTTTTAAACTTTTTTAAAGTCCTATAAAATCTAGCATTTCTTAGTTCTTCTTTAGATATTTTCCCAGCACCATATTTAACCCACAATTCGGCATTTATATTTTTATAGGTATAATAGAACTTATAAAAATTAGGAATAAACTCGTCTAACTTATATAGTTCAAATATTTTTTTTAATGCAATTTGAGAGTTTTTTTCAAAATCCCAAAGTGTTCTATCTAAATCAAAGAAAAGATGTCTGTCTTGGTTACTCAAAATAAACTTCCTGCAAAATACGCGATACTACACGTAATTAAACCATTGACAACCATTCCTAACATAATAATAGGAAATGTTTTTTTCTCTTTTCCGTAAAACTTAGCAGTAATGATACTTCCTAATGGAACAGATAAAAATAAAGGAGCAAACATTGCAACACCAAAAATTCCAATTTTCATTTTCATTCTGACTACTAATTTATTCATGAAAGTAAATTTCTTTTTTAAAGGAATAACATCTCCATTCTTCAAAGCAGCTTGATATTGTTCTCTTCTTTTTAAAATTGCCTTTTTCATAAAAAACTCACTCATAAAAAAGAAAATAAAAGCACTAAATATTCCTCCTGCAACACAAGCTAAATAAGTTTCCATAAATGTCAATTTAGCTGCAGGACCACCAAATGGAGTAAAGAGAAACTTTACCATAGACAATAAAAAGAAGATACTATACTTTCCGAAATCCATCTGCTAACATTTTACACCGTAAGCTAAATCACCCGCATCTCCTATTCCTGGAACAATATAAGAATGTGCAGTTAATTCTCTATCGATGGCTCCAACCCATATTTCAGTATTAGGAGGTAAGTGTTGTCTAACATGATCTATTGCTTCTTTGGAAGCTACTGCAGCTACAATATAAACCTTAGAAGGTTTTCCTTGTTTTAATAATGCTTTATAAACTGAAACCATTGAGGCTCCTGTTGCAAGCATTGGGTCACTTATAATGATTGTTTTATTCGTTATATCAGGAGAAGCTAAATATTCTACTTTTATAGCAAACTCTTCAGCACTTGTATGTTTTCTATAAGCAGAAATAAAAGCACTTTCAGATCCATCAAAATAATTCAATAAACCTTGGTGCATTGATAACCCTGCTCTTAGTATTGTTGCTAAAACTGGTTGCTCAGTCAAAACATTTACATCTGCTTCCCCTAAAGGAGTTTCAACTGTTTTTTTAGAGTAGGAAAGCGTTTTTGAAATTTCATACCCTATAACCTCCGCTAAACGTTCTAAATTTCTTCTAAATCGCATAGCATCTTTTTGAATTGTAACGTCTCTAAGTTCAGCTATAAAATTCCCAATTATTGAATTATTCTTTGATAAATCGTGGATCATTTTTGTCTTTTTGTTAAAGTTAACTAGAAAAATTAAATTCTTATATAATTATAGATGAAATTTGAATTACCTTTGTCTCATGTCAAAAGAGGGAAGAGTTAATTATTCCATTTTTCTGCGTTTGATAACTTACGCAAAACCCTATAAAAAATTCTTTTTTATAGCACTAGGTTGTGTTTTATTAATTGCTTTTAGTAGTGTTTATCGACCGCTATTAATTGCAAACATGGTTCAGAACTATATCATTGAAAACCAAAACCCTGAAGCACTTTTATTCTGGACGATGCTTATCATAGGCATGTTACTTTTCGAAGCAATCTTCCAATTTACAAGTTCCTATTTTAGTAATTTATTAGCACAAAATATCATTCGTGATATGCGAAAAAAGTTGTTTGCACATATAACAACTTTTAGAATGAAATATTTTGATAGGACTCCGATTGGTGCGCTAGTAACTCGAGTAGTTGCAGATATGGAAGCTATTTCCGAAGTTTTCTCCACTGGATTAGTAGATATTTTGGGAGATGTTATCACTCTGGTTGCAGTTATTTTTGCAATGTTTTATGTTGATTGGCAACTTACGTTGTTAGTTTTAATACCTATTCCTCTTCTCATAGTAGCAACAAAAATATTTGCGCGATCTATGAATAAAACCTTTAAGCAAGAACGATTACAAGTAACTAGGCTAAATACATTTGTTCAGGAACGATTATCTGGAATGGCAATTGTACAACTATTCAATAGAGAAAAACAAGAATTTGAGAGTTTTAAAGAAATTAACAAAGCACACCGAAAAGCACATATCAATGCAATTTGGGCGTTCTCTATTTTCTTTCCAGTTGTTGAAATTTTAAGTTCCTTGTCTATTGCTTTCCTTATTGTTTTTGTTGCTTTTCAAGTAGAAGGAATGAATGGGAAAGACATGAATACTCAATACCAAGAGATTATAAAGTTTACTTTTTGGATAAATATGTTGTTCAGACCAATTAGGCAATTGGCAGACAAGTTTAATATTCTTCAAAGAGGAACTGTCAGAGCTGAAAGAGTGTTTGAAATTATTGATTTGGATGAACACATTCAACATGAAGGAACACTTCAAAAATGTGATTTCAATCAAGCTATTAAATTTGAAAATGTTTTCTTCTCTTATAAAGAAGAAGAATGGGTATTAAAAGACATAAACTTAACCATTGAAGCGAATTCAACTGTTGCCTTTGTTGGTGCTACAGGAGCAGGAAAATCTTCTATCGTCAATTTATTGGGTAGATTTTACGAATTCCAAAAAGGAGAGATTTATATTGGTGAACACAAAGTAAGAGATCTAGAACTATCTTATTTAAGAAGGAACATTGCTATTGTTCTTCAAGACGTTTTCCTTTTTTCAGATACAATTCACAATAACATTACTTTAGGTAATGAAGAAATATCAAGAGAAGAAGTAATAAAAGCAGCAAAAGCTGTGAAAGCTCATTCTTTCATTGAGAAACTACCTGGCGGATACGATTATAATGTTGGGGAAAGAGGCGGTGTATTATCTGTAGGACAAAGACAGTTATTAGCTTTTATTCGTGCTTATGTATACAACCCATCTGTACTTATTTTAGATGAAGCAACTTCGAGTGTAGATACAGAGTCAGAAGAAATGATACAACTAGCTACCGAAGAATTGACTAAAGGTAGAACTTCTATTGTAATCGCACATCGAATTTCAACCATTCAACAAGCAGATCAAATTGTTGTATTAGACAAAGGAGAAATTAAAGAAAAAGGAACACATAAAGAATTACTATCCATAAATGATGGTTTTTACAAACGATTATTTGATAAACAATTCTCTGATAAAAAATAAACATGGATAAACTACTAGGACTTAAAATTGGAGGTGTACCTGAACACTTCAACCTACCTTGGAGACTTGCAATTGAAGAATCCGCTTTCAGTAAAGTGGGTGTAAAATTACACTGGAGTGACATGGGTGGTGGAACTGGTCAGATGACTAGAGGACTAGAAAATGGTTCCATAGATATTGCTATCCTCTTAACCGAAGGAATTACAAAATCTATTCTTCAAGGTTTAGATGCAAAAATAATTCAAGTTTACGTTACAACTCCTCTTCATTGGGGAATCCATGTGCCTTATCATTCAAACATTCAAAACATGGATGACTTGAAAGATCAAACGTTTGCTATTTCAAGAGAAGGTTCTGGATCTCATTTAATGTCTTATGTGAAAGCAGATCAAGAAGGATGGGATACTTCAAAATTAAAATTTAATGTAATTGGAGATATCTATGGAGGACTTTGGGCTTTAGAACAAAATGAAGCACAAGCTTTTCTTTGGGAAAAATACACTACATTTCCATACACAGAACAAAAAAAGTGTAGGTACATAGACGAAGTTACTACTCCTTGGCCATGTTTTGTTATTGCAGTGAGAAAAGAAATCTACGAAAAATATCCAGAGCAGTTAAAAGGAGTTTGCGATATCGTTAATAACAAAGCTCTAGAAGTCAAAAAAGACGATGATACTGTTGAAGTAATCAGTTGGAGATACAACCTTAGGTCTGATCAAGTAGGTAAATGGCTTTCTGAAACGGAATGGAATTACAAAGGAATTGAGTATCCTCTGGCTTTTGAACAAACCGTCCAATACTTATTGAAGCTTAATTTACTTCAACCTGAAGAAGCTGAAAATTGGAGAACAAAACTTTTCTAAAAGTAAAAAAATATTAAAATGAAAAAGACAGGTGTTTTATTGATACAACTTGGAACTCCAGATAGTCCAAGTGTTAAAGATGTAAGAAAATATCTAACCGAATTTTTAAATGATCCAAGAGTTATTGATATTCCTTGGCTACCAAGAAAACTACTCGTTAATGGTATCATCGTTCCATTTAGAGCTCCAAAGTCAGCAAAAATATACAAAGAACTTTGGGAGTTTGGAGAAGGAGTTTCCCCTTTAAAAACACATACTCAAAAACTAAAAGAACTAGTTGAGAAGAAGTTTGAAGGAGAAAATGTTACGTTTGAAGTAGCTATGCGTTACCAAAATCCATCCATGGATAGTGTTTTAGAACGAATGAAAAAAGCACTTTACGACGAAATCATCATCATTCCATTATTTCCTCAATACGCAAGTGCTTCAACAGGATCGGCAGTTGAAAAAGCAATGGATATTATCAAAAAATGGTGGGTTATACCTGAAATAAAAATCGTTAGTCAATTTTACGACAATGCTTCTTTTATAGATGCAATCATTGAAAGAACAAAAGCGTTTAATTTAAAAGACTACGATCACATTTTATTTTCTTACCATGGTTTGCCTGTTAGACAAGTGGACAAAGTATACGAGGGAGAAACAGACTTATGCTCTGATCAGCCTTGTGAATCTCAAATAAATGAGTTCAACAAGTATTGCTACAAAGCAACTTCTTTTGCTACAACAAGGTTAATCGCTGAAAGGCTAGGACTTGAAGAAAAAGATTACACCGTATGTTTCCAATCTCGTTTGGATAAAAAATGGTTAGAGCCATTCTCAGACAAAGTAGTCGAAGAATGGGCTAAAAAAGGAGCTAAAAAACTTTTAGTATTTAGTCCTGCTTTTGTAGCTGATTGTTTGGAAACTATTATTGAAATCGGTGACGAATACCAAGAAATATTTGAAGAATTTGGAGGAGAAAAAATTCAGCTTGTTCCAAGTACAAATGCTCATCCGAAATTTGTTGACTGTATAGAAGAATTGGTTAGAGAGAGAATATAGTTTTTTTAGGGTTCATTTAAAACAGAAACCACTCATAAGGTTATTTTACCGATAATCTTAAACAGAATCAATTTTTAAAAAAATAAATTAAATTTGTAATTACAAAAAGTAATATTTATGAAAAAAGAATCGAACAAAACACACTTAAATCCACTTTATAAAAGTTTGGTATTAGGTTTAACCTTAATCTTAAGTACATTTTCTTTTGCACAAGATGCATTGAAAGTTGAAAAATTCGTTTTAGACAATGGATTTACTGTAATCTTAAACGAAGATCCTTATGCAACAGATGTATATGGAGCAGTAATTATTAAAGCGGGAAGTAAAAATGACCCTGCAGATGCAACTGGAATGGCGCATTACTTAGAACATTTATTGTTCAAAGGTACAAATGAGTTAGGAGCAATGAACTGGGAAAAAGAGAAACCATTAATGGATTCTATTATTTTTTACTATGACCTTCTAGGTAAAACTTCAGATGAAGAGGAACGTAAAAAAATCCAAAAATTAATCAACAATCAAAGTGTTCAGCAAGCAAAATATGCTAACCCTACAGAATTTGATAAATTGATCAAAAGTATTGGTGGTACACAATTGAATGCATTTACAGCTACAGACATGACTGTATATCACAATGCCTTCCCTGGAGATCAAATGGAAAATTGGTTAGAATTATATGCTCACCGTTTTCAAAACCCTGTGTTTCGTTCATTTCAATCAGAACTAGAAGTAGTATATGAAGAGAAAAACAGAGGAATGGATAGCCCTTTCAATAAATTATTTGAAGATTTACATAAAGAAATGTTTCGTAGTCACCCGTACGGTACGCAATCTACTATCGGTACAACTGAGCATTTAAAGAATCCTTCATTAACTAAAATGTATGAATACTTTAATGCTAATTATGTAGCAAACAATATGGCATTGGTTATCTCTGGGAATTTTGACAAAGAGAAAGCAATTCCTGTGATTAAAGAAAAGTTTTCTAAATTAAGAAAAGCGGAAGTACCTGCATTCAAGGATTATGAAAGAAGTCAATTCAAAGGAAAAGAAATTATTGAGGTAAAATATACTCCTTTTAAAATTGGTTTATTAGGATACAAAACTTTCCCAAAAGGTCATGCTGATGAAATTGCATTTGACATTTGTACTCGTATTTTGTACAATGAATCGGAAACAGGATTAGTAAACAAACTTCAACTTGATGGGGAAATCTTATTTGGAGGAAGCATTCCTTTAAGCTATAATGATGATGGTGCATTTAATCTCCTTTATGGGACTAAGATTGTTGGACAGTCTTTTGAAGAAGCAGAAACTTTAATGTATGAAGCAATTCAAAAAGTGAAAGATGGAGAATTTTCAGATAAAGATTTACAAATTATCAAACAGGAAATTACTCGTCAAAGTAAAGAAGGTTTGGAAAGGTCTCGAGACAAAGCAATGACTTTAGTTCAATTGTTTAGTGAAGGATCTAGTTGGGAAGAATATTTAGAAAAAACAAAAAAAATTGAAGCTGTTACCAAAGAAGATATTCAAAGAGTTGCAAATAAATACTTTACAGAAAATCATTTAGCGTTCAGATCTTCTATTGGATTCCCTAAAAAAGATGTGTTAGAGAAACCAGGGTTTGAACCCGTAGTAAATGATCAAAAAGAAGATTCTAAATACGCAGCAAAATTCTTAACAAATATTACTGCGCCAGAAAATCCAAGAATTTTAGATTATGATAAAGATGCAGAATTAGTAAAATTAGATGAGAGCAATAAAATTTACTTTACTAAAAATCCTATCAATGATTTATTCTCTTTAAAAATCCAACGAGCTGTAGGAACAGATTCTATTGAGAACTTAGATTTCGCGTCTTCCTTGTTCAACTATTTTTATACAAAAGATAAATCTAGAGATGATCTAAAAGAAGCATTTGCTCTATTAGGAATCACTTACTATACTTACACTAGTAGATCTAGGTTTACAACTGTTTTCAACGGTTCTGAAAAGAATTTAGAGGCTGCTCTACCATTAATTAAAGAATTAATGTACAATCCAATAGCTGATCAATCTGCTTTAGAAAGCATTATTGAAAGTACTATTGCAGAAAGAGAGTCAGAATTAAAAGATCCTGAAACTTTAGGGAGGTATTTACTAGAATATGCTCGTTTTGGAAAAGAGTCAGAACATTTAACAAGACTTCCTAAAAAGAAACTGAAAGAATTAAAAGTAGAAGATATATTAGCAACATACAAAAAAGTGTTTGATTACGATGTAACTTTTCATTATGTGGGACAAAAATCTAAAGATGAAGTAAAAACTTTAATTTCAAGCACACTTCCTTTAAAAAACACAAAACATAATGTTGCTCTTTTAGATAGATCAGGAAATGAAATAAAAAAAGACCTTATCTATATCATTCACGATAAAAAAGCAGTACAAAATAGAGTTTACTTCTTAATTAATACTCCTCCATTTTCAGGAAATGTAAAAGACGAGGTTGGAGCTGAAGCTTTCAATCAATACATGAGTGATGGTTTTTCTGGAATTTTAATGCAAGAAATCAGAGAGTACCGTTCATTAGCTTATACAACATCTGGAGCTTTCATTACACCAATTCATAAAAACAATCCTGGAGTATTTTATTCATACGTCGGTTGTCAAAGTGATAAAACAATGGATGCAATTGTAGTAATGGATAGTATATTAAAACACATGCCTCAAAAACCAGAAAGAATTGACTTAATCAAAGCTGGATTAATTAACTCTATCTCTTCTAGTTACCCTAATTTTAGAAATATTTCTTCTAGTATAGATATGGGAAGACAAAGAGGATATACAGAGTCTCCATTGAAAAAAGAGTTTGAAATGTACAAAACACTAACTTTTGAGGAGATTAATTCATTCTTTGAAAATAACATTCAAAACAAACCAAGAATTATTACTATTTATGGTAATTCTGAAAAAATTGATCAAAAAGAACTTGCTAAATATGGTAAAATCATCAAATTAAAAGTAGGTGACATTTTAGTTGACTAATCGTCAAATAAATTATTAAAAGCCTCGTTTATTTTTTTACAACGAGGCTTTTTTTGTAACCAAACTATTTAAATCAGTTATAACCTTGTATTAACCCCAAATAATTATATAATGAACAAATTAATTTTAATCACTTCAGTAGCATTTCTATATGCTTTTAACTTAACTGCTCAATTTCAATATTACTACAGTAACCATCCATTTTCACATGACGTAAGTGGAAAACAGATACATTTTTTTAATACCGAAAACGGAAGAGGAATTGAAGATTCAAAAGAATTGAAAAGAAGAGTTGAACTAAAGCTAAAAGAACACAAAACGGTTCAACTAATCAACAAAGGGAAAGACCAAATAACTACAGTATATTCTTATAACGTACATGGAAGGTTAACACAAATAAAAAGTTTTGATAAAAACAATGAATTAAGACAGCTAACAACTTTAAGTTATACTAGAGACTCTTTACTATCCGAATACATTAGTGTAGATAAAAAAAAGAAAGAAACTAAATTTAGTTATCAATACGATGAAAATGGTCGCTTTTTGAGTAATCAAAAGATTAAAGATGGAAAAATTAAAAGTGAACTTATAAAAACATATAATGAACAAGGTGAAGTAACTAGTCGTTTACATAAATATGGTAGAAAATTAAAACATTCAAGCGAAAATAAAAGCTACTACAATACAAATAATGACCTAGTTAAAACAGAAAATTATTTGAACGGAAAATTGAAAAATGTTTACAACTATGATTGTAAACCGGAAGGCGAAAAAGAAGCCGATAAAAAAGTAAACAGCTCGGATATTTGTAAATGGACAGAAGAAAGTAGAGATGGTTCTTATAAGGTGTATTACCGAACAACTAATAAAAAAAGAATGTACTTGAATATTAATAAATTCAGTAAAGATTCAGTTTTAATAGAAAGTAATCGTTTTCTTAATGACTCTATACTAGTTCACCATTCTTTCCACTTTAAAAAAACAAGTTCCTATTCTACTTATAATAAAAAAGGTAAATTAAACTATTTCCACTCTATGACTTCAGACAACAATGGAAATTTAATATTAAGTACAAGAATTAACTACTGGAATTCTAGAAGAGCTTATACAAATATGCAAGAAAATAAATACGATGAAAAAGGTTTAATATCAGAAACGATTTTATTGAGAGGTAAAAATAAACCAACTTCTATTAATTATTACTATACATTTTACTAGAAATAAAACTTAGATTCAAAATCCTCGTTTATTTTTAAAACGATGATTTTTTGTAACCAAACTATTTAAATCAGTTATAAACTTGTATTAACCCCAAATAATTACATAATGAATAAATTAATTTTAATCACTTCAGTAGCATTTTTATATGCTTTTAACTTAAATGCTCAATTCCAACGCTACTCAGTTAACCATCCATTTATTTATGATGAAAGTGGTAAAAGAATCTCTTTTTACAATTCTGAAGAAGGGAGAGGAATTGAAAAACCAAAAGATATTCAGAAAAGAGTTGACCTAAAACTTAAAGAGTACAAAAGTGTCTGGGTTATTGATAAATACAAAAGAATAGTAATTTACAAGTATAATGAACAAGGAAGATTAACTCAAATTAAAACTTTAGGTAAAAAGAATAAAGCCATAAGGATAGTGAATTTGAGCTATACAAATGACTCTTTACTATCCGAGTACAATAGTGAATATAAGAAGAAAAAGGGTCCTAAATTTACATATCAATATGATGAAAATGGTCGCTTTTTGAGTAATCAGAAGATTAAAAATGGAAAAATTAAAAATGAACTTATTAAAACATATAATGAACAAGGTGAAGTAACTAGTCGTTTACATAAGTATGGTAGAAATTTAAAACATTCAAGCGAAAATAAAAGCTACTATAATACAAATAATGACCTTGTTAAAACAGAATATTATTTGAATGGAAAACTGAAAAATGTTTACAATTATGATTGTAAACCGGAAGGTGAAAAAGAAGCCGTTAAAAAAGTGAAAAACTCGGACATTTGTGAATGGACAGAAGAGAGTAGAGATGGTTCTTATAAGGTGTATTACCGAACAACTAATAAAAAAAGAATGTACTTGAATATTAATAAATTCAGTAAAGATTCAGTTTTAATAGAAAGTAATCGTTTTCTTAATGACTCCATCTTAGTTAACCATTCTTTTAATTTTGAAAACACCAGAACTAATTCAAGATATAATAAGAAAGGAAAATTACGTTCATTCTATTCAAACACCTCAGATAGTGAAGGAAACATTATTTTAAGCACAAGAGTCAACTATTGGGGTTCAAGAAGAGCTTATACGCATATGACAGAGAATAAATACGATGAAAAAGGTTTAATAACTGAAACTATTTTATCAAATAGAAAAAATAAACCAACTTCTATTAATTATTACTATACATTTTACTAGAAATAAACAAAAGATAAATTCAAAATCCTCGGTAATTAACTGAGGATTTTTTGTTGAATATTACTTTTATCTAAAGTGAAAGAAAAAGTACTTCCTAAGCCAGTTGTACTTCTCACAGTAATTGTTTGGCCATGAGACTCAACTAAATGCTTTACTATCGCTAAACCTAGTCCAGAACCACCTTCATTTCGGTTCCTACTTTTTTCAACCCTATAAAAGCGTTCGAACAATCTAGAAATATATTGATCTTCTATTCCTGGTCCATTATCCGATATTTCGATAGTAACTATTCCATCAACAATATAGAATCGAGCTATTGTTTCCCCTCCCTCATTACCATAGAAAATAGAGTTTCCTATCAAGTTAGTTAAAACTTGTCCAATTTTTCCTCTATCCCCTAGAACAATGATTCCATTTGGATGATCTTTAGCAAAAGATAGTTTGATATTTTTTTCTTTAGCAATGATCTCAAAAGATTCAAAAACCTCTTGAGTTAACTCATAAATATCAAAAGGTTTAAATTCGATTTTAAGGTCTTCTACTTCTAAACGAGTAATTTCATCTAAATCTTCTAAAATTCTGGTGATTCTATCTGTTGCCTTTGAAGCTCTTTCAAGAAATAAAGTATTTACAGAAGGATCTTCTAGAGCTCCATCTAATAAAGTTAAAACATAGCCTTGAATCGAAAAAACTGGTGTTTTTAACTCATGTGCTAAGTTCCCCAAAAACTCTCGTCTAAACTCTTCTTGCTCCTTTAATTTGGAAATCTCTTTATTTCTTTCTTCTGACCATTCAAGCGCTGCTTCTTCAGCATTTGAAATAACATCCTCTTTTAATTTAAACCTAACATCATCTTCTTTCGTAAACTTTCCTTTTCGAATCGTTCTATAGATTAATCTTAAACGATCTTTTAAAAAGACATTAATCAAATAAGAAAAAATCAGAAATGTAAAAATAGAAGTTAAGAAAGGAGTCCCAATAAGAAGCAGGGTGGATAGTTGATTTACAAAGAAATGATAAAAAATCAATAATAGAAAAGAAGCAAAACCTGTAGTAATGCTTCCTATAAAAATTAAAAATATTGGCTTTCTGTTATTCAAACTTCACTAAATGTATATCCAACTCCTTTGATTGTACGAATATAATCATTTCCTAATTTCTCTCGTAATTTTCTGATATGTACATCAATTGTTCTTTCTCCAACAATAGATTCATTTCCCCATACTAAAGATAAAATTTGTTCTCTAGTATAAACAGTTCCAGGTCTATTTGCTAATAACTCTAAAAGTTCAAATTCTTTCTTCGGGAGAATAATCTTTTCGTTTTCAATTTCAACAATAAATTTATCCCTGTTAATTTTTAAAGTCGACTCTTTTTCATCTGAAACCAAACCTTTATTCAAACGTCTTAAAAGAGATTCTACTTTGCTAACCAATAATCTTGGGCGAACCGGTTTAGTAATATAATCATCTGCTCCTGCTTCAAATCCAGCAACTTGAGAATAATCTTCCGAACGAGAAGTTAAGAAAGCGATAATAGGCTGTTCAATTTGTAAATCTTGACGAATCATCTGACACGTTTCGATCCCATCCATTACAGGCATCATTACATCTAAAATGATTAAAGAAGGATTTATTTGCTTTGCTAATTTTACCCCTTCTTCCCCATTTAAAGCAGTATAAACTTTATATCCTTCCTTTGTTAAATTGTAGGATAAGAATTCTAAGATATCCTTTTCATCATCAACCAGTAATATCGTATGATTTTTTCCTTCCTCGCTCATATTTGAATTGTAAATAATGTTTACCTCAAAAATAGAATAAAGCAAGTCAGTGAATTTTAAGTTGTATTTACGTTTATGTTAAATAATAAAGAGCTATGTTACGCTATTATTAAAACTAAAGTAATTCAGATATTTCTTTCCAAACAATTTTAGCTGAATTATCCCAAGAAAATAATTTGGACCTTTCCAATCCATTTCTAACTAAAGTATCTTTTAAATCTTCATCTTTCGCCAAAGCTCGCATCTTTAATAAAATATCATTTACATCCATAGGATTACAATAAAGTGCAGCGTCATCAGCAATTTCTGGTAAACAAGATAAATTACCTGCTAAAATTGGCACTCCAGATTTCATCGCTTCGACAAGAGGCAGACCAAACCCTTCGAAGTAGGGTACAAAAGTAAAAATAGATGCAGAAGCCATTACTTTGGACAATTCCTCCAAAGAAAGGTGTCCCGTAAAATGAATGGCACTTTTTTCAGAGGAATCTATTTTATTAGTTCCCCACATTTCTTCTCCTACAACTACCAAGTCAAAGTCTTTATTCTCACTTCTAAACAATTCAAAAGCCTCTATTAATCTCCTTAGATTTTTGCGAGGATGTAAAGATCCTACAAATAAAAAATAGGGATTTCCATTTGCATATTTATTCCTAAATTGTTCTTTTTCTTTTTCTCCAATTCTATGAAAACTATCAGATACTCCGTTCCAAGCAACTTCTATTTTAGATGAAGAAATGGAATAAGTTTTAGCAATATCTAATTTCGAAGTTTCGGAGACTGTAATGATTTTAGTTGCTTTTTTCGCAAATTTAGAGAAGAAATAACGTAAATAGAGTCTAGGAGTAAATGGAATATCTTTTGGGAAATGTTCAAAATTGATATCGTGAATGGTTGCTATTTGAGGAGTTTTTGCCCTTAAAGATAAATAGCCATCTGGTGAGAAAAAGACATCTGCTTTGTATTTTTTTAAAGCACGATAAACAGCGAATTCAAACCAAAGAATAAATAAAATTGGATGACGTGCTGGAGGATTCAAAACAACTGGAGTAACATTATCTCCAAAAATAAATTGCTTATCAAATGGCCTATCAAAAAATAAAATAAATTGGTGTTCGGGATGATTTTGAACTAAGCGTTTTACCACCTCGTATGTGTACCACCCAAAACCTTCCATTTTATTTGGAAGTAGAAAACGGGTATTGATAGCAATTGTGCTCACCTAAGCTAATTCATGTAAAATATAATTACTTCTTTTTTCAGTAGCGATAGAAGTAGAAGGACCATGACCACAATAAACAACAGTATCGTCAGGTAAAGTAAACATCTTTTCGGTGATTGACTTCTTTAAAACTTCTAAACTACCACCAGGTAGATCAACTCTTCCATAACTTCCTTTGAAAAGGACATCACCATTTATAACAAATTTATTTTCCTTGTTATAAAACACCACATGACCAGGAGCATGACCAGGTGTAAAAATTACATCTAGCTCAATGTCTCCAAAAATTAATTTTTCACCTCCTTTTAAAATTTTAGTTGGTAAAGGAGATACTTTATATCCAGCAAAACCATATAAATGAGCATAATTTGGAACCGCATTTAAAGTAGTTAAATCATCATTATGTAGGTAATGTTCAACACTATAATTCTCAAGAACAAAATTATTCCCTAAAACATGATCGATATGAGCATGAGTATTTAGTAAGGCTAGAGGAGATAAGTCGTTTGACTTAATAAAATTCAACAAGACTTGTTCCTCTTCTTTTTCATAACAACCAGGATCAATTATAACACAGTTTTTTTTATCGTCATATAGAACGTAAGTGTTTTCTTGAAAAGGATTAAAAGTAAAAACTTCAATGTGTACAGCCATGATTAAAATTTATGCATTTGATATATGACAAATGTAAGTTGAATAATTTGAGAGAACAAAAAATGCTGTCTAGATTTGAATTTTATTATATTTGCGGCATCAAATTTGAATAGATAAAATTGTCTTTTAGTAAACACTTTTTTAAAATGAACAAAATGAAAATTATCGCTTTTTTAACTTTAGGTATTCTACTTTTCAGTTGTGGTGTAAAAGTACCTGTAACTAACCAGTTGAAAGAAGAATACGATTTAACGGAAAAGAACATGAAAATTGTTCAATTTTATACCTCTCAAACGATTATTCTTCAAAGAAGCAAAACATCTGGAAAACAAGGTGCTCAGGATGGAAAGTTAGTAACGAGTAACAATAGTGAACAAGACAGAATTATTATTCCTTCCAATACGAAATGTGTATTTGACTCTTATGGAAAAGACGGAGAAGTATTTATTCGATTTGAATTAGGAGCAAACAAAACATTACAATTTGCAATAAGAGATGGACAAACTTCTGGCAAATACTATTTAAAAGCCAATTGGCAAACAGGAAAGGGTGGAGAAATCAATTATGGTAACGAAACTTATTTTGCTACACCAGAAAGTGGAAGCGCTTATTTGATGGTTGTCTTGAAAAAATTAAACAAAACAAAACGTAAAGATCGAGTTGTAAAAGGGATGAAAGTATAATCCTTTTACGACTATATTATTTTAAAGGCTAGCAATTTTGTTAGCCTTTTTTATTTGCATCATGTCTATTTCATTCATTGTGCTTATCTTTGGAACTTCAAAAATTAAAACATGAGTATAGAACTTTCCGAACAAGAAATTCAACGTCGCGAGTCGTTGAAAAAATTGCGAGATCTAGGTGTTGAACCTTATCCTGCTGACTTATATCCTGTAACAGATTCTGCTTCTGAAATAAAGCAGAATTTTGAAGAAGGTAAAAAGGTTTGTATTGCTGGTAGACTAATGAGTCAGCGAGTTATGGGGAAAGCTTCTTTTGCGGAAGTTTTAGATTCAACAGGAAGAATTCAAACATACTTCAATCGAGATGAAATTTGTCCAGGAGAAGACAAAACACTATACAACGATGTGTTTAAAAAACTATTAGACCTTGGGGATTTTATTGGAATAAAAGGACACTTATTCACAACGAAAGTAGGTGAGATTTCGGTTCATGTAGAAGAATTTGTATTATTGAGTAAATCCTTAAAACCACTTCCTTTACCAAAAACAGATAGCGAAGGAAAGGTACACGATGCTTTCACCGATCCAGAATTAAGGTACCGTCAACGTTATGCTGATTTAATCGTAAACCCTAACGTTAAAGATACTTTCATTAAACGTTCTAAAGTGATCGCTACCATGCGTAACTTTTTCAATGAAAAAGGCTACATAGAAGTTGAAACACCAATTTTACAGCCAATTCCAGGTGGGGCTGCTGCAAGGCCTTTTGTAACGCATCATAATGCTTTAGATGTTCCTTTATATTTAAGAATTGCCAATGAATTATATTTAAAACGACTAATTGTTGGTGGTTTTGATGGAGTATATGAGTTTGCTAAAGACTTTCGTAATGAAGGGATGGATAGAACGCATAACCCAGAATTTACGGTAATGGAAATATATGTAGCCTATAAAGACTACAACTGGATGATGGATTTTACTGAAAAGATGTTAGAAAATGTTGCTTTAGAAGTTAACGGAACATCAGAAATAACAGTTGGGGAAAATAAAATTTCTCTAAAAGCACCTTTCAAAAGAGTTACGATGCGTGATTCTATTCTTGAATTTACAGGATTTGACATTAACAACAAATCAGTTGAAGAATTGCATGCTGCTTGTAAAGATTTAGGTATTCCAACAGACTCTTCTATGGGGAAAGGAAAGTTAATCGATGAAATTTTCGGAGAAAAATGTGAGGGTAATTATATCCAACCTACTTTCATTACAGATTATCCAATTGAGATGTCTCCTTTATGTAAAGTTCACAGAGATAATCCAGAATTGACAGAGCGTTTTGAGTTAATGATAAATGGAAAAGAAGTTGCAAATGCATATTCTGAGCTGAACGATCCAATCGACCAAAGAGAACGTTTTGAGGAACAAATGAAACTTTCTGCAAACGGTGATGATGAAGCAATGTTTATCGACCAAGATTTCTTAAGAGCGCTGGAATATGGAATGCCACCAACATCTGGAATGGGAATTGGAATTGACCGTTTAGTGATGTTATTAACCAATAATTCTTCAATTCAAGAAGTATTGTTCTTCCCTCAGATGCGACCAGAAGTTTTCTCTCAAAAGAAAGAAATTGAACTGAAAGATAATGAAAAAGTAATTTTTGATATCCTATCAAGCAAAAGGTTCATGAGTTTGATTGAACTTAAAGAAGCTTCAGCCTTATCCAACAAACAATGGGATAATGGAATAAAAGGTTTAACAAAATTAGGAGTAGCTAAAGTTACTAAAACAGAAGATAATTTAACAGTCGAAATTGTTGACTGATAGTAATACTTAAACAGAAAATTAAAACCTCAATAATAATATTGAGGTTTTTTTATGCTTATTAATCTATTTTGTTTAACTTTATATGTAAAATATTAAACAATGTAAATATATATCTTACATCTTCTTATTGAAATTTGTATTATAAGACAAATAACAATATTTTTGTAAGTTACACATTCATAGGTTATGGCAGAATTTAAAGCAGGTCCTTTTTTAGAACAAATAAATATCCCAAGCGATTTACGTTCTAAGTTTAAAATCGAAGATTTACCTCAGGTTTCTGACGAAGTACGTCAATACATCGTGGATGTCATTTCGGAAATTGGAAACAGTCATTTTGGAGCAAGTTTAGGCGTTGTAGAACTTTCTGTTGCACTTCACTATGTTTTCAATACTCCTTACGATCAACTAGTTTGGGATGTTGGTCACCAAGCATACGGACATAAAATTTTAACTGGTAGAAGAGAAGTTTTTCATACCAATAGAATAAAAGGTGGAATTTCTGGGTTCCCAAAACGTTCTGAAAGTGAATTTGATACTTTTGGAGTAGGACATTCTTCTACTTCTATTTCAGCAGCTTTAGGAATGGCGGTTGCTAATAATTCTAAAGGAGAAAAAGATAGACAACACATTGCTGTTATTGGTGATGGTGCTATGACTGCTGGATTAGCATTTGAAGGGTTAAACCACGCAGGATTTGAAAAAGATGCTAATTTGTTGGTTGTCTTGAACGACAACTGCATGTCTATTGATCCAAATGTTGGGGCATTAAAAGAATATTTAACAGACATTACCACGTCTCATACTTACAATAAAGTAAAAGACGAAGTTTGGAAATTATTAGGTAAAATTTCCAAGTTTGGACCAGATGCTCAAACTGTTGCCTCAAAAATATCTACTGCATTAAAAGGTTCTATTTTAAAACAAAGTAATTTATTCGAATCTTTTAATTTCCGTTATTTCGGTCCTGTTGATGGACACG
>Ga0228670_1000219_pt1 | contig 35363 bp, 66 predicted proteins | sample 85DmetaG_FD_182785 | JGI IMG/M metagenome (GOLD analysis project Ga0228670, IMG submission 182785) | Seawater microbial communities from Monterey Bay, California, United States - 85D | ecosystem: Environmental > Aquatic > Marine > Coastal | place: USA: California | collected 2016-10-13
GTACACATACTTAAGAAACTACAATATTACAGAAATAGACGAAGTAATATACCAAAAACTAAAAAAGTAATATTAAACAGGCTAATGCCTGTTTTTTTTACGAATTAGGTTGACTTTTGGTATAAAAATGTGTTAAATATAGTATATGTTATTCGCGATTCTCACATTACTAGTCGCTTTATCTATATCGGCGATTGCCGCCTATTATAGTATCGTTGGACTAGCCGCAATTTTTGCCGCCGCAGTAATGCCTATTATTCTTATGGGTGCAGTACTTGAGGTAGGTAAAATTGTCAGTACAGTTTGGTTACACACCTTCTGGAAAAAAGCACCACTCTTAACTAGGACATATCTTAGTTCAGCAGTATTCATATTAATGTTTATTACAAGCATGGGTATCTTTGGATTCCTCAGTAAAAGTCATATTCAACAAACAGCACAATCACAAGATCAAGTTGCAAAGATTGAAGTTATCAAAGGAAATATTGAAAGATCTAATAGCAAGATTGATAGATGGTTACAAGAAGTTGAAAGACTTAGTACAGGTACAAATACAAGAGTAGACACATTAGTTGATAAAGAACAAAAGATACTAGATAATTTATATGCTCGTATTGACAAAGAAAAAAGTGATGCAAGAAAGCAAGCCGATAAAAATATACAACTACAAAACGATCGTATCAGTCAAGCTCGTCAACGTAAAGAAGACAATATTAAAAATATTGAGCTAAAGTATCAAAACAGTTTTAGTAGTCAAAAAAAAGCAAAAGAAATTGATCAAGAAAAGAAAAACGAAGTAGGTGTGGCCGCTTCTGCACAACGTGAAATTAGAAAAATACAAGGTGTTCTAAAAGACCAACTTGACGCAATAGATAAAAAGTATTCCGGTCAAGTAAAAGCAATAGCAGATAGAATTGACGATTTAAGAAATCAAACTAATACAAAGACAGATAATATAGATGGTAGAGTAAATGAACTTGAGAATCTTGTATTAGCAGAACAAAAAGTAGTTGATGGGTATAGAAAAGACAAAACTGCTATAGAAAGTAGTTACAGACAACTTGAAGCAGAAGTTGGACCAATCAAATACATTGCAGAATTTATCTATGGGGAAGATGCTGACCGTAACTTATTAGAAGCGGCAGTACGTTGGGTTATTATAATTATTGTTGCAGTTTTTGACCCACTTGCCATTATGCTGGTATTAGCCGCCAGTATGCAAATTAGATGGATAAGAGAAGAAAAGCACGGCCCGGAAGCCAAAACTATACGGATTAAGGAACTAGAAATGAAAATAGAAGAGTATAATGAGTTTTTACAAAAACTTGAAGCAGAGCTCGATAGACTTACACAAGAAGGTGAGGACAAAGATGGTCGTATCACTGAACTTGAAAGTGCTATTGAAACAGTTAATGCTGACAAAGATAAAGCAGTAGAAGAACTTGAAAAACTTTTAGAAAAAAACAAAGACAAGTTTGGTGCTATTATTGATGGGCTCACAGAAGACATTGGTGAAAACAAAGAAGAAATTAAAACACATAAGCAAACAATAAAAGAATTGAAAGCAACTATTAAGGAACTTGAAAACAAAGAGCCTGAGATAAAAGAAGTTGAAGTCGAAGTTGAAAAAATTGTTGAAGATGAAACTAAGATTAAAGCCGCAGATGCACTTCGTAAAGAAAAAGAAGCAGAAGCAAAGGAATTAGACAAACAAATTAAAGCACGTGATGCCGCAATGGAACGTCTAAATAAAAAGTACAAGTTAGTTGAAAAGCCATTGGCAGAAAAACTTATGCCAATAGCAGATGATGATGACGATGATGACGAGATTCCGCCAGCGGCTTTTGGTAGTACTTTTCCAGATAGTCCAAAGAACGGTCAGTTGTTTACTAAAACAGATGTGTTTCCACACTCATTGTACAAGTACAATGGTAAGAAATGGATTGATGTTGATAAAAACGGCACAGACAGTTACTTAACAGAAGAATATGTTAGACACTTAGTAGAAGCAGTTGCTAAAGGTGAAACTGAACTAGAAGATCTTACTGATCAAGAAAAACAAGAAATGACAGAATTTTTATCAAAAGGCTAATATGTCAGAAGTAAATTTAGTTACCTATCCGGATTTTGATCACAACAGTGATTACAAAATATGTCTAGTTGCTGATACACCATCAGCAGTTGAGCTACTAGACATTATTGAGCGATTTAAAGGAAGAGTTAGTATTCATTGTGTAACACATGATACTACTGATTTTGATTGGATTGCATCAACAGTAAATGCAAGTAATTTTACATTTATAAATAGTTGTACAAAACAAGCTCACTTATATTTAGGCTGGATTCTTGGAAGACCAAATGTTTGGCATAATATACAAAGTGCAGAGAAAGTTAATGCTAAATACTCGATAAGCATATTAACTGCATATATTAAACATTTGGAACAAGAAGAGGAAAACACAAAGCATGGCGTATAATCGCAAATTTGATAGTAAAAAGAATGAAGCCAATTTTGGTGATGGATTAACAGTAACCGTAATAAACAACGACGTTGCAAAAGCAATTCGTAAATTAAAGAAAAAAGTTAACAATGAAGGTATACTACAAGACTATCGAGAAAAGCAGTACTTTGTGAAGCCAAGTGAACAACGTAGACTTGCTAAAAAGGCAGGTAGAAAACGTTGGTTAAAGAAAAAACAACAAATTGAAAATAGTTAATTTTACATATATTTCTTGACTTTTGAGATAAATATGTATATAATGCATATAGTACAAATGGTTTGTGCTATTGTAACCGGAACGCCTAAATGGGTTCCAAAATATAAATCTTGCTTATTATAAGGAGAACTAAAATGACAAGAATTACCTCACTGGACTTAAATCCATTCTACCGCAACTCAATTGGATTCAATCAACTTTTTGATAGAATTTCAAGTAACATGGAAGCGGCATCACAACAAAATTATCCACCATATAACATTATCCGTAAAGATGATGAACACTACTTTATTGAGATTGCAGCCGCTGGTTTCTTAAAACCAGATATTGCTATTACTATGGAAAACGGTACATTAACTGTAACCGGTGCCCAAACTAAAGAAGATGTTGATGGTTTAGATGAAGCAGATGGATATGAGTACCTACACAAAGGGCTCGCAAATCGTAACTTTACTAGAACGTTTAATCTTGCTGATTTCGTTGAAGTAAAGGATGCTAGTTTGAATAATGGAATTTTAAGTATTCACTTAGAAAAAATTATTCCAGACGCAATGAAGCCAAAAACTATTGAAATAAATTAGTAGTACATTCAAGTAATCGACTTGATGATAAATAGATGTGAAGGGTTCTTTCCCTTCACATTATTTGGTACTTATATTATGAAACAAAACATTTTCTTTAAGTGGGTGATCCTCTTGAGTTTTACCTTTTTCTCTTTCTTCGTGTTGTACATGTTTGACATGTGGCAAGCACTATGGAGTGCCGACAAAACAAAAATCAGTTTTCTTATCCTAGCAATTTGGCTAGTGAGTTCAATCAGTGTACTAGGGTACATACTAAAACCAACAATGTTTAATCTTGACGTATTATGGTTTAGCAGTGAGAGTTGCATAACTCTTGGCTTAATTGGTACAGTAAGTGGATTCTTAATGATGCTATTTTCAGCATTTGCAGATATCGATGTAAAAAGTACGGAAAGTTTAACAGAAGCATTAACGTATATGGCAGTGGGAATGAGTACCGCCTTAAGCACTACGTTAGTTGGACTAGCATCGAGCTTACACTTAAAAACACAATTAGTATTGATAGAGACAGGAAACAATGATAAGGAACAATCCCAAATATAGTAGCAGTTTTGGATTTATAGATCTGCTATTTAATTTATTAGTAGGGTTTGTATTTCTGTTTTTTATTGCTTATTTGTTAATTAACCCAATAGCAAAAAAGGGTGTTATTACCCCTCCTGATAAAGTTCTTATTAATGCAACTTGGGAAGACAATAGTAATGCAGATATTGATCTCTGGATGGAAGATCCTAATGGAAATGTAATGAGTTTCCAAAATAAAACAATTCCTGGTGCTCACTTAGAAAAAGATGACTTAGGTGAAAGCAATGATGCAATATGGGTCAACGGCCAAAGAGTTGTTTCTCCTATAAACAGTGAAACAATACATATACAAGGTTTGATACCAGGTGATTATTATGTTACTATACATGCATATAATCTTCGTAATGAAGGTGCTAAAGAGGTTGATGTTTCATTAAAAACACTTGATCCATATCGTGACAAAGCAAACAGAAGAATTACACTTATACAAAGTGGACAAGAAATATGTATATGGAAGTTTACTATTAATCAGACACAAAAGATATCTGATGTACAAAATTGTGAAAGACAACTAGTAGTTGGAAGACTTACACAAGAATATGACCATAGTTTAAACAGACCTAGTAATAACGAACTGCCACCGGCTAACACAAGGATACCATAATGTTTAATATTGAGTTTTTTGATCAATGGTTTTATCATATCGTAGGTTGGCCTTTTATAATAATCTTCTTATTAACTTTAATGTATCTAAGAGTTAATTGGAAAGTAACAACACTACTAGTACCTGTTATGTTAGCATGTTTAAGTTGGGTGATGTTTGATTTAGAAAAGACAATGGGTCGTCCGTACTATGCAATGCCACAAGGTAAGTTTATGTACATACATCATATTGAATCAGGTGATAAAATAGACTTATTAGTGGTTGACAAAGACGGAAGTAGGCTTTATACTATAGATAATAATAAGAACACAAGAAAGCAATTGAACAATAGCAAACAAAAAGCAAAAGGTGGAATACCTCAAGAAGGTGAGTTTAAGAAAATGAAAAATAAACTCAGAGGAGGAACTCCTGGAGAATATGAACTTGTTATACATGATTTGCCCGTACCAAAACATTTGAGAAAAAACTAAATGACAGATACAAAAGAAATAGTCAAAACTGAAACAAAGATAGAGTTCAAAGAACCTAACTTGTGGAAAGTTATTATACTCAATGACGAGATAACAACAATGGAATTTGTACTTGAAGTACTTACTAACTTCTTTGGTTATAACGAAGATGGTGCAATGGAAATGACTTTAAAAATACATGAAGATGGAGCGGCAGTAGTTGCAACATATCCTTATGAACTTGCTGAACAAAAAGGTATTGAAGTTACACTAGCGGCTAGAACTGATGGTTATCCGTTAGAAGTTCGCATTGAAGAAGACGCCTAAACAAACAATCCAAAATAACGGTTGACAAAACCATATTTCTCTGCTATATTAATAGTATATAAACTAGGAGACAATAATGAACTATTGGGAAAAATTATTCCATACATGTGTTTTAGTATGGACAACTGCATTTTTTATTTCGTTAAGCGGTATTGCTAGTGCAAGTGAAGTTGCAGGTAAAGTTACTAAGCATTACAAAGAAGTAATTACTCAAAATCCTTATACTGTTGAAGTATGCAGGAAAGTTGCAGTAAGTGGCGATAAAACAGGTGATACACTTAAAGGTGCAATCATTGGTGGTATCATTGGAAACAATGTTACTAAGAACGTAGACAATGGCGGAGCCGTTGGTGCAATCATTGGTGGACTTATAGGTAATCAGAATAGTAATGCAACAGGCGGAACTAAAACAGTTTGCGAAGTTGAAACACGTTATAACGAAACAAAACAAACTGTGTATAGCCATAGTACAATAGAATTTACAGTTGACGGTTATGTCCATAGACTTAGATTTAAGTAATGATATTAGATAATATCAACAACATCGGCGGAGAGATAATTAAAGATAACGAAACTTATCTCTTACGAGACAATAAACTACTTAATAATTTAGTGTTGAGTAGTACTGAACTACACCCTAACAAATCAACTAATGGGCATAGACATGCCGGACAAGAAGAAATATACCACTTTGTAAGAGGTAGCGGAACAATGGATTTAGATGATGCTACTTTTCAAGTAGGTGTTGGAGACATTGTATTAATTGAAGATGATGTATTTCATCGTGTTCATGCAGGTCCAGAAGGTTGTTACTTTGTATGTGTGTTTGATGGAAAGAGAAACCATTGAAGGTTGGAATAACTTTTAGTACATTTGATTTACTTCATGCAGGGCATATAGGTATGCTTCGTGAAGCAAAAACATATTGTGATTACTTAATTGTTGGATTACAAAGCGATCCAACAATAGATAGACCTGATACAAAAAACAAACCAATACAAACAATGGTAGAACGATATGCACAACTTAATGCATTGAAGTTTGTTGACGAGATTGTACCTTACCAAACAGAAGAAGACGTAATTGATATATTGGAACTATTTCAAATAGACGTAAGATTTCTTGGTGACGAGTATAGAGATAAAGATTTTACAGGTAAGGATGTATGTCGTAAAAGAGACATAGACTTACACTTTAACAAACGTGACCACAGATTTAGCAGTAGTGGTTTACGACAACGTGTGTGCGACAATCAATCACAATAGAAGAGGAAAACCTTTGAATATGAAAATCATTACAGGAAATGCTAATCCTGAATTAGCAACAAGTATTGCAGATCACTGCTTTGCGAGTTTAGTGCCGGCTAAAATCAGTACTTTTGCTGATGGCGAGTGTAGTGTAGAATTTTTAGAAAACATTCGAGGTGAAGATGTTTTTATTATTCAAAGTACAAGTAATCCTGTCAACGATAGTTTAATGGAACTTATGATAATGATTGATGCTGCAAAACGTAGTAGTGCAAGTCGTATTACTGCTGTTATTCCATATTTTGGTTATGCAAGACAAGATCGTAAAAGTGCAAGTCGTACACCTATTACTGCAAAACTAGTTGCTAAATTGATTACAGTAGCAGGTGCAGATAGAGTACTTACAATGGATTTACATGCTGGACAGATACAAGGATTTTTTGATATTCCAGTTGATGACTTAACAAGTAGAACAGTATTTGCAAAAGACATTAAACGTACTATTGGTATTATTGATGATCCTGACATTGAACAAGTAGGCACAGTATTTGTATCACCTGATGCAGGTGGTGTTGTTAGAGCCCGTAAGTTTGCTGACATGTTTAATGGTGATATTGCTATTGTAGATAAACGTAGACCCGAAGCAGGTAAAAGCGAAGTTATGAACTTGATTGGTGAAGTACAAGGCAAACATGCTATCCTAGTAGATGACATTGTTGATAGTGGTGGCACATTATGTAATGCCGCAAAAGCAATTATGGATGCTGGTGCAGTAAGTGTTCGTGCTTATATTACTCACGGAGTACTATCAAACGAGGCATGTCAAAAAGTAGAAAAAAGTGTTTTAGAAGAATTAGTAGTAACAGATACTATTGCAGATCGTTGCCCAAAAAATTGTAAAAAAACAAGACAAGTAAGTGTTGCACAACTAATTGGTGAAGCACTAAGACGTATTACAAACGAAGAAAGTGTATCAAGCCTATTTACATAAGGACTAGGTTATGACTGAAGAAGTAACAACTACAGAACGTACTATGAGTAAAGCAGGCGCTCTTGCTATGGAGTTGTCTAAAGAAAAGAAACGTTTACAACAAGAGCTCAACGAATTACAAGAAGAGTTTGATGTAGTTAAACCTACTACACCAACAGGTACTATTGACTGGTATGTAAAGTGGACTGCAACTTTTTTAGCAGTTGGTGGTGTATTTCTTATTAGTTCAGGATTGTTACAATATGGACAAATTGCATATATCTTTAGTGCATTATGTTGGATTTACGTTGGTATGGTTTGGGGAGACAGAGCTATTATGATTGGTTCTGCAATTAGTGGTACAGCAGTCGCAATGAATTTGGTAACAGGATTAGTCGGAGTATAATAATGAGAATAGAAACAGATTTAAAATTAGATTATAGTAATGTATTAATTAGGCCAAAACGAAGTACGTTAGGAAGTCGTAAAGATGTTAAACTAACAAGACGTTACAACTTTCGTCATTATAGCCCAGACACTTCATTTATACAACATCTTAATGAAGGAGAAAATCACTATGAAGGTATTCCAATTATGGCTTCAAACATGGACGGAGTTGCTACATTTGAGATGGCTGATAAGTTAAGCAAAATGGGTTTGTTTACTTGTTTAGTAAAGTCGTATACAGTTGATGAACTTATTAAATTCTTTGATCCTGATGACTTTGATACACTAGATAGACGTATTGAGAATGTTGCATATAGTATGGGTATTATGCCAACTGACTTAGAAAAATTTAATGAAGTAATGGAAAAAACCTCCAGAACGGTTAAATATGTCTGTGTAGATGTTGCTAATGGATATAGCACACGATTTGCTGGTTTCATCAAACAGTTAAGAGCACAATATAATGACATTGTTATTATTGCAGGTAATGTAGTAACAGGTGATCAGACACAGGAGTTAATTCTTAGTGGAGCAGATATTGTTAAAGTTGGTATCGGCCCTGGTAGTGTTTGTACTACTCGTTTACAAACAGGAGTGGGCTACCCTCAACTATCTGCGGTCATTGAGTGTGCAGATGCAGCTCATGGTCTTGGTGGTCATATTATTGCTGATGGCGGTTGCAGTACTCCCGGAGACGTGGCCAAAGCATTTGCGGGTGGGGCAGACTTCGTTATGTTGGGAGGAATGCTCGCAGGGCACGATGAAGGTGGGGGAGAAGTTTATACCCGGCACTTTGCAAGTGGTGAAGCAACACTATTAGATAATGGCAACTATATGCCACATTACGAACAAAAACAGTATGTACAGTTTTATGGCATGAGTAGTAAAGCCGCAAACGACAAGCACTTTGGTGGATTATAAGAATATCGTAGTAGTGAAGGTAGAGATGTAATGGTACCTTATAGAGGACCAGTTGAAACAACAGTTAATGATATACTAGGTGGTATTCGTAGCACTTGCACCTATGTAGGCGCTTTAAAACTAAAGCAATTAAGCAAGTGTGCAACTTTTGTTATGTGTCCAGATACACATAATAGAGTATTTGAAAACAACTAAAAGTAAAAAATATTTTGTAACTAGGGTGCGTTAAATTAACGCACCTTTTTTATTGCTTGACTTACCGTGGGTTTTATGCTAATATAACATTAATGCTTAAAAAAGCACAATGATGTTACAAATTAACCTATTAGTGCTCTTTGAGCAAGACTGTTTTTACAAAAAAATAGGGCAAAATCACTGTCCTATTGTATAAATAGATGTGTTAAAAGAACGAGCGACTTCCAGCTCATTAAAAATGGATGGCACTAGGAAAGACTAGGGCGGTGGCTACGCCAAACAACAGACTGACAGTAGCAAAGACTACTGACGCCGGAAAAGACCGGGGTATTGCTTTCCTCAAGCATATAACATATTAACAGGAGAAAAAAATGGCTAGAACGCTATCTAAAAATCTTGTGGCAATGTTTCGTAACATGTTTGATTCGAGAAGTGCCACAGAAAAATACCTTGCAGAATCTACAGACCTATGTGATTTAGAGCATCGTATGAAAAGATTACATACAACACACGGAAGGTTTGGATTATAAAATGACAACAATTACAGCATCATATTGTTTTATATGTGAAAAAATTGATCTTGCACTTAACAAATTTGTAAACGTTTGTGAAACTGCAGGAACGGCAAGAGCAGCATCTCAGTTATCCGCAATGGGATATCATGCAGAAGCAAAAGCATTAATGTTATCGATTGGCGAGGAGACTAAATAATGGCAAAAGTTATTAGATCATATGTGCCATCAGTGGTAACATTAACAGTAATGTTTGGCATACTAACTTTAACTTTTTATCTTAATGTGGCAACTTACGCAGGAATGTAAAATACTAAAATGGTTAAAGAACTGAAACAATTATGGAAAGACATATTCAGTAATTATCATCCAGAAAATACTTATATGAAAGGAGATTCATCGAAGAAGATGAAACAAGATCCTAACAAACGTATAGATTCAGATGGTATGACTGATAAAGAAAAAATGGATAAGGGCTTTTCAAACGGCACTTATAATATTAACGGAAAAGACGTAGACTTTTAAAAAGGAAAATAATGAAGTATATACAAATTTATCTTGCAATATTCATAGCAATGTTTACATACGGTGTAGCATTTGCTGATGACATCTCACTTGATATGCTCAATAAAAGAGCAGATGGTGAAAAGATGGTGTACTCACAGGACATAGTCAAAGTAGATATTGGTGACACAGTAACATGGTTACCAAAGTCAAAAGGACATAATGTTGAATTCATTGGTATACCAGAAGGAATGAAGAAAATAAAGAAAAGTAAACTTAGTAAAGAATATAGTTATACTTTTGAAAAAGCAGGAATTTACTTATACCAATGCACCCCGCATAAAGCAATGGGTATGATTGGTGTAGTAATAGTAGGTAACGATTTATCTAACTTAGACAAAATTAAAAAAGTTAGAGTACTTGGTAAGTCTAAAAAGAAATTTAAAAAACTCTTAGGAGAATTTTAAAGGCCTACACTGACGATGTAGTAGACTTTTAGGAGATTTAAAATGTGGCCCTACACTGAAGATGAACACGACTGGTTGTCCTGATCTACTTAATTAAAGACCCGTAAGGGTCTTTTTTTATCATTAAACTACCGGTTATTTTTTGATATATTTCCTTTAAATACAACTGTAAGTTTTAAGGGGGATAAGCATACTATGATTGATCCGATCAGTGCCATAGCCATGGCTACAACAGCATTCAACACGATCAAAAAAGGATTTGAGGTTGGACGCGACATTGAGTCTATGTACGGTGACGTAGGCAGATGGATGGGTGCAGTATCTGATATTGATCAGGCTGCGAAGATGAATAAAAAACCACCATTGTTTAAAAAGATATTTGCAGGTTCTTCAATTGAAGAAGAAGCAATGAATATCTTTGCGGCTAAGAAGAAAGCAGAGGCAATGGAACAGGAACTTAGACAATATGTTAATATGGTTCATGGTCCTGGTAGTTGGAATGAGATTCTACAACTACAAGCAACAATTCGTAAAGATAGACAAAAACAGGTTTATGCTCAAGAAGAGCGTCGTAGAGAAATATTTAATGCAATAGGACTTATAGCACTAGTACTTGCTATTGGCGGATTAGTAGTAGGTGGTTCAATAATGATGATTGATATAGCAGGGCATCCAAGAACTTGGTGATGTCTTATATATTAGTTTTTATAATGTCTGTTATTATACCAGTATTACCTGCAGATAGTAAAGGTAAAAACTTTACGTCAAAAGCAAAGATATACGGAAGCCCTAAGCCTTATACAAGGCAACAACAGATACAAAGAGGATCAAGAGTAGAAAAGAAGTACACCACATGCAGGTTAAAGAAAATTGTACAATCAAGAAGTGGTGGTCAGGCTTGTATATACCAAGGTGGTAATAAAACATACGAATTAATGTTTGAAAAGAACTGTCCAAAGCAATACAAATGTGTATACAATCCTTGGACTAAAGAGCCAAATATCGACGATATTGTTGATAGTTTGAACTCAATAAAGAAATAGAAGGTTTATAATGTATGGTCATGAAAATTTTGTATTAGATCTTAGTAATACAAACAAAGCAATGTTATACAAAGATGGCCGATTAGTATTCATGGGAGATGGATACAGAGCAATTACAATGCTTATTACAAACTCCCAGGACCCAGGTCCAGTTAGAGAAAAGTTCAATGCACAGCTAACATTACGCGAGAAGCCTAAGTTTCAGAAGGACAATGACATCGACACACTACGAAAAGAAGCGTGGGAAGCCGAAAGATTAAGACTAGAAGAACAAAACAAAGGGAAAAAGAGAAGATGACCCATACGTTTTTACTAATTGTTTACTTAGGACAAAAAATAATTAATCAAGATATGTACTTCTATGACGTTGATAGATGTAAGTATTTTGCTGAAAGGATAACTAAACAACCAGCTGTACCAAATAGAACTGCAGGTGAAGATGAGCCCAAGACAATGAAATATACTGCGGTGTGTGAGCCACGCCGAGTTAATCCGTCAGGGGTAAGCATATATTAGGCAGAAACGTGAGTTTCTTTGTCTATCTCGTATTTTTTAATCTTATGTATTAATAAAGTACGTCCGATGCCTAAACTTTTTGCCGCGTGTGTTCTATTATAATTGCATTGATCAAGTGCTTCTCTAATTCGGACAACTTCAAGTTTAACAACTTCATCCGCGAGACCCTCAACAGGGTTAACGTCGTTGAAATATTCAAGTTGCTCCCAAATCCAATCTTGCTCTGTGCGTTCTTTACTCATAATTTGACCTCAAATGTCGATTATTAGGTGTAAAAATATTTACAGTTGCATAAATACACATGTATTTAGTTTGAAGGGGAGAACAATCGTGACATTACGATTTTTTATTGCAATACTACTTTACTTTTCAGTCGCCACGGCTATGGCTGCAGATCCTATTGTCACGGATAGCACGTCTAATAGTACAGTTACTACAACTGGAAAGACAAAAACAACAGTTAAGAGTCCGCCACCGAGTGCGATATCACCAAGTATGAATAATAGTAATAGTGACCTATGTACAGTAGGTATTGCCGGGGCCGTGCAAACACAAATATTAGGAATATCAGGTGGTTCAACAGTTAGAGATATGAACTGTGAAAGATTAAAGTTAGCAAAGACAATATATGACATGGGCATGAAAGTTGCCGCAGTTAGTGTTATGTGTCAAGATGAGCGTATCTTTACTGCAATGGAAATGGCAGGAACACCTTGTCCGTTCTTAGGTAAGATTGGTGAAGAAGCTCAAAAAGAATGGGACGCTAAGCCTGAACTAAAGCCGACATCGGAAAAGGATAATGCTAACAATGATAAACTTAAAGGCGCCGCTATGGGCGTTGGTAGTGTTTTGTTACTTTTGCTTCTCCTTTAATAGTTTAGCTCAAACAGCCTCGCCGACCAATCCAGTAACAACTAATCCAAATAGTATTAATCTAAATGATGGTACTATTGGGTCACCAACAAATGGATGTCCGTCTGGTACCTCTAGTGCATATGTATATGGATCAGGAAGTACCATACGTTTTGGTGAGTGTGTTAATACATTCGCAGTAACATATGCAATTAATCAAGCATTACAAGGTACAGGCGTTAGTATAGATAAAGTTCATTATCAATGGAAGTATATTCATTGTTTTAATGCACCTAACCAGTTTTGTAGTCAAAATATTAGTGACAGAGTAAACACAACAACAGGTGCAGTTACAGATGATACTTATTGGGATGAGTTAGTTGTAGTTGTAGAACTAACTGATAGCAGTGGAAATGTAGTTGAAACTAAAACTTGGACAATGGACAGGTGGTATGATTGGCAAAATGAAAATGCTCACAGTTTTAATGAAGTCAAAGAAGGTTCTACATACTGGCAGATACACGAAGACAATATAGAAATATATAATCACATAGATAAAACAGGAACAATACGCACACCAAATGCTGTTGGAGATGTGCGTTTTAGAATAAGTGGATACGACAAAGGTAATTGGGACGGTTACTATGGTCCTATTATAAAAGATTTCAAAACTTGGTTTACTTATAGAGCAAACCCATGTAATGATACTGCATTATATGATCCAAGTTGTCCTGGTTATTCAGAAGCATATGCACAATACGAATACAATCAAAGTTGTGCCGCCAATGCACTTTATGATGCAGGATGTCCTGGTTATGCAACTGCATATTTTAACCAGCAATGTACTGCCGATCCGTTATACGACAGTGGTTGCCCAGGATACGCCTCGGCTTATTATACTCAACAGTGTACCGCAGATCCACTATACGATAGTGGCTGTGATGGTTATGCAGCCGCATATTACACACAACAATGTACGCAAAACCCCCTTTACGACAGTGGATGTGATGGGTACGCGGCTGCATATTATACTCAACAATGTACTGCTAACCCATTATACGATAGTGGCTGTGATGGTTATGCAGCCGCATATTACACACAACAATGTACTGCTAACCCATTATACGATAGTGGATGTGATGGTTATGCAACTGCATATTTTAATCAACAATGTAAGGCAAGCCCACTATATGATGCGGCTTGTACAGGACATTTTGAAGCACAATGTGATGCAAGTGCATTATACGATATTAGATGTACAGGATACGACGTTGCATATTTAGAACAACAATGTATGTACAATCCGCAATATGATGAAACTTGTACTGGATACATTGAACCAATAATTGAAACAGACCCAGGAACTATAGTAGATGACGGTACAGGTACAGGAGATAGTATTGTTGATAGTGTTATAGCATTACCGGTTGAAATACCAGATATGATTATCTTACCTCCAGCACCTGCACCCGCACCAGCACCGGTTGTTGTAGTTGTAGTGCCCGTTGAAGTAGAAGTAACACCGGTTGAAATTACATTAGAACAAGAATTAGAAAATGAAATTGCAAACATAGAAGTAGCAGAAGCAGAGATATCAACTTCTACTACTGAAGAAAACACTACTGAAGTAATAGTAGAACCGGTTGAAGAAATAACAGAAGAAACAACAGAAGAAGTTGTAGTTGAAGAACAAACAGAATCTGAATCAGAAGGTGATCCAAGAGGTGATCAGATTAATGAATCTAAAGAAGAAACAACTGAAGAAATTGTAATAGATGAAGATGGTTCAGAAGAAGAGGTAGTAGAAGAAAAAGAAGAGAAGAAGGCTCCTGTTATAGTTAAGAAAACTGTAAAAAAGCCTGCCACAAAGAAAGTAGTAAAACTTAGCAAAACAGAAAAGAAAAAGGCTAAGAATAAAAAGATGAGAGAAATCATCAAAAAGAAACTGGCACTATTAGCCGTTACAATGGGCAAAGCACAAAGTTTAGAAAATCAACAGGCATTACAAGCACAAATAGCCGCATTGATTAACTTTGTTCCTGGCTTTAATGCATACGGAAAAGTAGCAATACCGGGCGTAAATTTTTATCAACCCGAAGCAATTTATTTAGATGAAAAGGTTCCAGAAAATCAAAGAGGATTAAGGAACGGACTAGCACAACAAATTCTACATGAAAAAATGATAGATATGCAATACGAAAGGTTAACACAATGACACAACAAACTGAAATGGAAATAGCAGGTGTTAAGTTTAAAGGCGGTAAAATATTTCTTGTATTAACTGCATTAACTACTGTAGGTGGTGGTCTTTGGGCAGGATTTGAATTCTACAAAGACTATATGGATATGAAAGCAATTATTCAAACTATCGACACTGATGCAATAGAGGCACGAAATAAGCAACTTGATATTAAACTTGAACAAGCAATAGATTATACACGTGATATTAAAACTGGTTTAAGAGATGACATATTAGGCATTGAAAAACAAGTAGATCGTATGGAAGATAAACTTCGTAAGTCAGAAGAGATACAACGTGGTATTATACAAAATGCTGAAGAACGTTTTGAGAACAAAAGAGATGCACTACAAAATGATTATAATCAATCAGCAAATCGTTTAAAAGAGCAGTCAACACAACGTAGTGATGATATTACTGCACAAGTTAAAAGAGATATGAAAGAACTTGAGTTACGTCTTAATAAACGTTTACAAAGAGCTTTAGATAACCCTCTTGCTAACTAGATAAGTATTTGTATGAAAAATACAAATAAAAAAGTAGTAGAAATTAACTTAGGTTGGGAAAAACAGTCTGCACCAGCAGTAAAAAAGACAACCATAAAGTCTTACATGGCACGTCAGATTGCAACCCAACCAAGTAAACCTACAAATAAAAAGTAGCAACTATAATGAGCGGCTTGATCTCCTGCTTGTACCCACCAAAACTGTCGCATGGTATTATTGTAATTTAACTTGTGTATAAGCCATGTCTTACAGTAGTCTATTTGCCAATGTAAAAATATATCTAGCAATGCAATCAGCATTGCAGTAGTAACATCAGTAAATAAAATTAGTACAAGGAAAGTGCCTATGCCGTGGTGTGTACTATGCAACCAAAGTTTCTTGCCGAAGTAATCTCTTTTAGTTGATCCTTTAATATATCCTTGTAAGCCTAAGTCAGCGATTGCATGTTTAATTAATAGTAAAAATAGTATGGTTGTCATTAATTCTCTTGACTTTGGTGGAAGATGATAGTATTATAAAGTATATATAAAATTATTTATACTCAAATTAAAAGCATAAGTAATAGTAGTTAATTCAATGAGGAACTTTATGTTTATTGTTCATGGTAAAGAAAAAGCAGATGCACTAAAAGTTAAGTACACAGTGCTTACACTTGACACAATCAAATATCCAGATAACAAGGATCCGGTAACATTATATACAGTTATCGATACAGGAAAGCTCAGTCTTGAAAGCATGTCAACACTTGAGCAGTTTACTAATTTACACGAAAATCTTATAGAAAATCTAGAGAAGCAACAATGGAATTACTGTAAGGAAGCAATTGGTTTACTTAAAGGACAATTTGGTGGACAAGTAGATAGTTTCTATGACCATGTGTTGGAGAGAGTGCCAAATGCTTAATATACACATTATCGGTAACGGAACAGAAACATATGCAATAAGAAGTTTACTTGAAGCAAACGAGATAAAACTTCCGGGCTCTATCAAAGTCAATATTTTTGGTGAGTATTATTTTAAGAGTTCACTTATCTATACATTAAACGACTATCTTAAAGTAGAAGATGTAGTAAAGGCAGCCGATATTGTCATTTGTACAGATCCTATTTACGAAGACAAAGATGTTGTTAAATTGTGTGCAGACAATGATAAGCCGCTATTTTGTACTTTTACGTTAGAAAATAGTTTGGTAGATCCTAACACTATATGTATAGACGGTTTAAACGTAGCCGAAGCCGCTTCGGATCTTTGGATTAACAGGTTACTTGACGTAACTAATAATGTTACTAGTATTGAACACTTTTACGGACTAAGTAAATTATACGATACTGGTGAACAAGCACTGCCCGGAATTAGTATTGATGAATACAGAGCGGCAACACAACGTATATCCGGACAACCAAGACTTATAGCCTTAAGAGAAAAGTATTATTATGCAAGTGAAGTAACAAATGATGTTGACAACGACATTCCTATTACTTACAACTGGATTACTGATACTGATCAAGTAGACGCAGATAGACTAGACACACAAAGTGAGTTTATCTTTCACACCGTAACAAGAACTAAAAAACCAGAAGATAGTGTTGAGTTTCTAAAACGAAGTCATATGGCATGCACAAATAATAGAAGTTTATCAGCATGGCATTATATTAATGCATGTGTGGCTTGTAGTTTTATATACATGTATATGTCAAAGCAACTACCAGCAGTAATAACAGATTATAGTGTAGTTGATCATAATGCATTCAGCAGTAATATTTTTGGTAATAGATTTAGGATTGCATAATGAAATTAACTGATACACTAGTAGAAAAGTTAGTAGAAAAATACGACACTGATATTAAAAATGGCGATAGAGATGCCATAGATAAGAAAGAGTCACTCAAGGACTTTTATAGGGATTGGAACGTTAGTAGAGAACTTACGACAAGTAAGACACTAGCAGTAAGTACAATTGACAAAGAAGCAATGAAAAAGTTATATGCACTTAGGGACAAACATGCAGACGAATGGCCTGACAATGCATTGGAAGGTGGCGTGTTTCAAAACTTGCCAGCAACACCTATTAATGACAATGAGTCAGAAAAGTAGGGTAACTTAACTTAGTGTATTAAATATACTGAAACATGCCGGTATAGCTCAGTTGGTAGAGCAATGGTTTTGTAAACCATAGGTCCCGAGTTCAAATCTTGGTGCCGGCACCATTATTGGGGGATTAGCTCAGTTGGGAGAGCGATGCCTTTGCAAGGCATAGGTCGTCGGTTCGAACCCGTCATCCTCCACCAATTTTTGATAAGTACATTATATATAAGGAATGTCAGATGGCCGAATTTACAAATGTACTACAAGATAGACACACAACTTTTGCTTGGGACCAAGATAGAGTACCAAGTGAAGAATTATTACTAGAAGTGTTAAACGAAGTTTATCAGCATGTACCTAGTAAGAACTTAATGTTCTCATATCAAATACGTTTACTTAAAAACGACAATGATGAAATTCGTAAAAAAGTAATGACTATATGTCAACGTAATGCTAGTCATACACTTGAAGAAGATAGAGGAAACCCACAAGTACTTGCTCCGTGGTTAATTGGATTTAATGCAAGATGGGTTAGTGATTTAGAAAAACGTTATGAACATGATTCAAAACGTGGTGAGTTAAACGGACTTGGTACAAATCAAAGACGTACTGGTGCATCAGATAAAATCACAGAAGATGAAGCAAAGTTTTTAAGTGCCGGACAAACACAAAACGAAAACATTGAAATTGGAATTGCAAGTGCATTCATTATGTTAGCAATGGCTAATAGAGGAATACAAACAGGCATGTGTCAAAATATTTGTAGAGACTACAAGTATGCAGAAGAATTATTTCAAGTAGATGACGATGAACGTGGTATGGACTTTAGATTTATTATGGGTGTAGGATACGGTAAAGACATTGATACACATCATGAATATTACGATCCACGTATAGGAAAAGACAAGAAAATTCCTTTTCCTCCAGCAATGGTAGAAAAAGTCTATCCAAGACCTCCAATGGAAGATATTATTAGAGTCATAAGATGAACGAATCAGACTACAGAGAACTTTGTGAAATAGTAGCAAAAGTTATTAAAATAGATTCTAGTGAAGTATCATTAGATAGTAGTATTGATGATTTAGGCGGTGATAGTTTACACAGAGTTGAAATTATTATGGCACTAGAAGCAAAGTTTGAATTAAGTATACCAGACGACTTTACTAACACTTACACCGGTGTAGAAGATTTAGCAAAGTTTATTCAGGATAACACATAAACGGACAGTTGGCTGAGCGGCTTAAAGCGGGGGATTACTAATCCCTTGTAGTAGCAATACTACCGTGGGTTCGAATCCTACACTGTCCGCCAATTTATAAATACTTGATAAGCGGGCGTAGCTCAGTGGTAGAGCATCTCGTTGCCAACGAGAATGTCGAGAGTTCGAATCTCTTCGCCCGCTCCATTAAAGGATTTATATATTGAGCACCACATCTTTTTGTTCTGCACTTTGGTGGAACGTATTTTATAAAGAGTTTCCAATAGCAAGTATGAAACCTTGTTGTAATTGGGAAGGGCCAAGCATAACATATGGCAAGGATGCTAAACCTGAAGATCTTATAAATCACCCTGACATGATAAAGTACAGAGAAATGTCGTTAGTGGGAAAATGGCCAGACGGTTGTATTAGATGCAAAACAAGACAAGAGCAAGGCCTAAAAAGTTATAGAGATACTGAAAATAAAAGAGCAAACGTTACTTCGCCAAGACAGTTAAGAGAAGCAACACCTGAAATAAGAACAATAGATTATCGTGCTAGTAACTTATGTAATCTAAAATGTAGAATGTGTAATCCGGCAGAGAGCTCGCAGTTATATTCAGAAATGAAAAAACACCCGGAGTTACAAGAACACTTTTCACATCCTGTTATGTCTCCTACAATGCTTGAACTAAGTGATGCTTATGAAAGTAAGGAAATTAATGAAAGTGTTGCTAATCATGAATTGTTTAGTAAGTTAGAAGAATTAAAAATATTTGGTGGTGAACCAAGTATTGATGAAAGTGTACATAACTTATTAGATTGGGCAATTGATAACGATTATGCTAAAAATTTAAGACTTCGTTATACTACAAATGCAACAAATACCAATCGTAAATGGATGGACTATCACACACATTTTAAAAATTATAATGTTAGTTTTAGTTTAGATGGTGCAGGCAAAACTTATGAATACATTAGAACACCAGCCAACTGGAGCACAGTTAGAAAATGCTTACTAAATTTTGTAGCAATGAGAGAAGCAATACCTAATAGACGTATTAGAAAACAATGTCATTATTCAGCAAACATAGTTTATAGTTTGTGGAACTGTTTTACAATTAATCATTGGCATGATGAACTAATTAATTTGCTAGATGATAATAATATTGGATATAATCTTGCAATTAGTTTTAGAAATAACCAAGCAGTCCATTTACTTCCGCAAAAGTATAAAGACATTATTTTAGAAAGTGCTGATAAGTTACCTGATAGTAAATTTAAAACATCAGTATTTCAACTAACAAATAAGCCTACACCAGATGACTGGCAAAATCAATTAAGAAACTTCTTTACTTTTAGTCAAAAGTATGATATAATAAGACATACTAATATTTTTAACCTAAGTCCTATATATGAGGACTTGTATAATTATGTAAGGAAAGATCAATGATACATACAATACAACAAATGATGGATAAGGTAAGTGCTATGCACGGGTTAGCAGTTCTTTGTCACAGAGAAAAATATGGAAGAGCAGACGGTATATACGACTTTGACAAAGTTAATAACTTAGTTGAACAAATACAAGCAATGGCAGGTGATATTTATAATGATAAAACGCCGCACCCTAAAGTAATTAACAAATTAAATAATCGTAAAACAGTTTCTTCATAAATATAAATATACATTAATTGGAAAGTTGGGAATCCTATATAATGAAATTAAAGCCGTGGTTTTATGCTGTTGACGAATTGTATCAGCAGGACAAAGAAAAGTTTATTAAGTTGGTTGAGTTAAAGGCAGACATTATTACTAATGTAATGGAAGTCGAGTCTGGATCGTACATGAGTTGTTGTGTTATGGGATTTAATCCTATACTATGGAAACTGTGTAAAGATTATCCAAACTTTCAATACAACATGGTATGTTATGATGATCAAGAAGTAGAGTTTGCAAAACAACACGAAGACTTGCAACATATTAATTGTTATACGGCAGGCGAAATTAAACCTGAAGGGCAATTTGATATTGTACTTGCCTTAGACAGTTACTTTACACGTTTTGCTACAGAACAACAACAAAAAGATGCGATTGCACTAGCACACGGATTAACAAATACTGTGTTAGTAACAACTGTTAAAGATTTTAAAAACATCAAGAGTATTGATCGTTTAATCGATCCACCTATGGTTATTAATAGTAAAACTGATAGCCATGTATTTGTATGTCATAGAGAATGGAATACACAAGATAAACAACGTTTTACAGAAATTATGTATCAATTAAGTAATGGCGATATGAAGTCATTTACAAAAGAAGAAAAAAGAACACTATACTTTAAGCAACTTGCAAAGTATATACATGACTTAGGTTGTTCAAGTTTTAAAATTAGTCAAACACAATTTTACAAAAACTTGTTTAGCAGAAGTTATGAATACATAGCAGTAGCAAAGAAATAATATAAATCAACGAGGCGTATATGTCAGCAGAGTTATTCACGGCTCTCAGTAAGTTTGTTACTGAAACAGTCGAAGCACAAGTCAATAAAGAACTAGCAAAATTTAACGTACAACAAACTGTACAACAACAAGCCCAAGCAACAGTTACAGACTTACTTACTAAACTTGATATACCTGATAAAGGTATTAAAAACTCAAGTATTGATTGGGACGGTTTTAGTTTCAGTACTGATATGGTTAAAGGTAATTTTACTAACATAACAAGTACTGGATTTACTGACAATGCAGAAAACATTGAGTTAACTATTGATGAAAGAGGCGTTGTAGTACATAATAATTTAACAACAAATCATGTTGGTGCAATAAACGTTGAAGTTGAACACCTAACAGTTACAGATAATGCTGAATTTAATAATGCAACATTTAAAGGTGATGTTAACATTATTGGAAAATTAACTGCTGATAGTTTAGGCAGTTTACAAGAACAATTAAATGATAAACAATCTTACACCATTAACGGAAAAACAGTACTAAGTGAAAATACACTTGGACCTAGTATAATTGAAAGTAATCTTAGACGTATTGGTAATTTAAAAGAGTTACAAGTTGAAGGTGAAGTATTATTAGGCGATAGTCTTTATGTAAGTCCAACAGGTAGAGTAGGTATTAACACAGATGAACCTACACATGCACTAACACTTTGGGATCAAGAAGTATGTTTAACAGTTGGTAAACTACAAAAAGATACCGCAGTAATTGGTACTGAACGTAATCAAGATATAGTATTAAAAAGCGGAACAAATAACAATGCTACATTAAAAGCGGATGGTACTACTGTAATTGAGAAACCAGTATTAAATGGTAAAACATTTACAACTTCTGCTATGTCACCAGGATATGCAGGACAATTAGGAGACATCTGCTGGAACTCCAACCCACAACAAGGACAACCTATTGGTTGGGTTTGTATTGGCGGAGCTCAATGGTGTAACTTTGGCATAATTACATGAAAAACATTGGTTTTGTAATCGGCAATGGTATATCTAGACAAGACTTTGATTTAAGACAGTTAAGTCATGCTGGCACTACATATGGTATGAACGCTATATATAGAGACTTTTTTCCAGACAATATAGTAAGTATAAAACGTACACATTTAACTGAACTGTTAAACTGGAACCTTGAAGGACGTTTATATCTGCACACTAATAATGCTTTAGTATCATTAACAAAAAATCCTAAACTTGAACTAGTGCCAAATATACCAATAATTCCAACACATACAAACGAAATGCAAAATATGTGGAAAACAGGATCTTACACAGTATTATTAGCGGCTGAACGTCATGATATTGTTATATGCTTTGGAATGGATTTTGGTGGTGAAAATATATACCAAGATAGCGATAATTATTGGCATGAAAACAAGATAGATTATGCTCCACACTTACAACAAGTGTTAAAAATAGTCCAACACTACAATGATACACAGTTTATTTTTATACAAGATACTGATACAAATTCAACAGCATTAAACACTGAACCTAATGTTTCTTATGATACTTACGATAATACTACAAATATGCTCTTGACATAACTTAATATATGTGCTACATTAATAACAATTACAGTTATACAAAGGTTACAAATGTTCAAGCAAGATGTAAAAAGAGTTGGCTTTGCATGTAAGTATATGCATCCTGATCAAACACAAAAGCCTAAAATACTAAAAGAAATACAATACAAGTATACAGAAGCAATGACTACTGTGGCTTGGCTTAAACGTCAAACTACTGAAGTTGCTGAGCAAAAGATGTGGGATATTATGGAACATAATATCATTAGTATGTACAACTTGATTGAATGGGTAGGTAACCAGCCAGAACATCTACGTATGGTACGTTTAGGTAGTAATCAGTTGCCTATGTACACACAACCTGACTTTAGATACTTTTGGCAAAAGCCAGATGTGAGAGAAGTATGTGCAAAAGGCTATGCACGAGCAGGTGAAATTGCTAGAAAGTTAGATGTACGAGTAAGTATGCACCCTGGACAATTTTGTGTCCTTGCAAGTGACAATCCAGACATAGTAGAACGTAGTATAGAGGAGTTTGAATATCATGCTGACATTATCCGATGGATGGGCTTCGGCCGCAAATTCCAGGACTTTAAGTGCAACGTCCATATCTCCGGTCGTCAGGGTCCAGCCGGTGTCAGAGCTGTCTTGCCAAGATTATCTCCGGAGGCGAGAAATACTATCACAATTGAAAATGACGAAAACAAATGGGGTATTGAGGCGTCGCTCGAACTTGCCAAAGACGTACCACTTGTGCTTGACATACACCATCACTGGGTCAATTCAGGAGAGTATATTGAACCCACCGACGATAGATGTTCTCGCATAATTGATTCGTGGCGTGGAGTACGTCCAGCAATGCACTACAGTCAGTGCAGAATTGATTACTTAGTTGATCATCCTACTAACGTAAAGCCTGATATGGAAACACTACTTGAAACTGGTTACAAGAAACAAAAACTTCGTGCCCATAGTGACTACATGTGGAATGATGCATGTAATGATTGGGCTATACAGTTCAATGATAAGTTTGATATTATGGTAGAAGCAAAGTGCAAGAATCTTGCAAGTAAGCAACTAGCAGAGACAAAAAAAGCGACTCTAGTAAATAGAGCCGCTTAAATTAATTGCAGTTACGTTTTAAACGTAATCAGGCTGGATTAAAGTTACTGAAAAACCAGCAGTCTCTAATGCAGTCTTTGTTGCTTCTGCGTCATCTTTACGAGCAGACAAACTTGCCCAACCCGCGTCTGACCACTCACGTGTGTATACTAATGTATCACTATCCGCTAATGTGATTGAGAAACTAGTTAAGTCTCCGCCGTCTTTTGCACTTGTGTACCATGCTTTATTCTCAGCACTAATTGCCGCTTCTACGGCAGTGTTTGCCTGAGTTGCAGTCGTCCAACCAGCACCGCTTTTAGAGATTGTTATTGTTTGATTTGCCATTAAATTCTCCTTAGGAAATCGATTTTTATTTTGCAAAATGTAGGAATAGCTCTTACCTACTACATATTTATCTTTCCAGTTGACAAATATATTAAATAATGCTATATTAAGTATATAAACAATTAGAGGATTACCTTATGGATATAATTACAAACAATGCTCCTTATGTTGCAGTAGTACTTGCATCAATCGTTGGTTTTTGCGGATACTTACTTGGACATCAATCTGGTGCCAGTAAAGCCGGACTTTTAATGTTAGATATGCTAGAGCAAGAAGGTGCTATATCTTTTGATAAAGATGGTAATCTAGTCACAAAGGGCTAAATGAATATACAAACATTACACGATGCTTGGGATATAAAGCCTGAATATGTATTTGCAGATGAATTTACAGGTTACGAAGACCTGTATCCTCAATTTGACAAGTACACTAAGGAGGTTTACGATGCCGACCCACAAGGCACTATTGACAACGTTTTTACTCTTTACCGCAATAGGGCTATCGTACCTATCATATACTACACGGAAAGAGGCTTACTCGAAGCGGTCCACGGATTTCGTTCTACCGGATACAACGGAGTCAAGGGAGATGTTCTCGGTCTTGGGAATAACCAAGGGCAAAGAATAAATAGATTTGTATTTCCAAATATGATGACTGCTGAGCCAAAAGGCAGAGGTAGTAATAGTTTAAAAGATAGATTCTTTGATGATAAAAAACTAAAGCGAGCAATAAGGATTTGTTTTGAATTTAGACAAGGTGATAAGTTAGTATATCCTAACTTACTTAGAACTGCACTAGAGTTAGTTACAGGAGAAAACATACAAAACTTTAAGGCACAAAATGCAAGAGCTATTGCTGAGCATTTATGTCCTGTTATGTTTGGTAATGTATATGATTATAGTGCTGGTTATGGTGGTAGATTATTAGGAATAACAAGCAGTAATATGAGATTTAATTATACTTGTGTCGATCCTAATACAGATACCGTTAAGTATTTAAATTATTTAAATACAGTTATACAAGAAGCAATTGGTACCAAAGGCACTATAATACAGAGTGTAAGCGAACAGTACCAACCAGAAGGAATGGACTTAGCATTTAGTTCACCTCCTTATTTTAACTTGGAGAAGTACAGTGACGAAGAAACACAATGTATGGTTCAGTATAAAACACTGGACGAATGGTTTGAAGGCTATGTTGCACCGACTATGGGTAATATTTACAGGGGCCTTGAAGATGACGGAATCTTTGCCACAAACATTGCAGACTATAAGACTTACGGGCAAAAAGAACCCGTCGAAGTATGCGACAGGTGGATACAGACGGCAGAAAAACAAGGTTTCAAATTTGATGGAATAATTAAAATGATGCTTAACACTAGACCCGGTGTTGGCAATAATAGACTAGAGCAACATTCAAAATGGGAGGGAGTATATGTCTTTACAAAGTAAAATAAAAATATCAACACACTATGACGACGAAGATGGACGCAGGCAAGCAGATGTTGTTTTCGTAAATAATGAGTACTATGCAGTAGATATGTACGAAGATGGCGAGTTGATTGAAACTAGAGTAATGAAAACAGGTGATAACTATCATAGTGCAAGTTATGCCGAGAGCGCCGCAGAAAATTGGGCATTAGGATATATGTAATGGAAATTAAACATACAACATTAACACAAGTTGATACAGTAATTGAAACTTATAAAAATACAGAAGGTGTAGACATAAATTATGTTTGTACAACTGACTTGGTTACTACTGATCATCCAGTAGATGTGTTCTACAGAAAAGAACCTCATCCTCAGTTTGGCAATAACTACTTTGGTTTGTTAATCAAAAACGATGCTATTGAAATTGTTAATGCAGACATGGTTACTAATTTACATTTTGGTATGGTAGAAAATGATGATGGATTACTTGAATACAGTAGAAGTGCCAATGACGCAAAAGCATTTAAAAATGGAAATACTATTTCAGGTGGTCGTGTAAGAATTAAAAGTAATGCACCTTGTGACATTTTTAAAATAGTTGATGGCAACTTACAACTAGAAGCAAAGTTTGACGAGTACAACACAGTTGATGGTACTGAAGAACAGTAATGTCAACTTGCACCTATGCTAATAAAGGTTTATGTATATTACCACATGGTGATACAAGTCCTTGTTGTGCAATAAACGGTGAAAACTTAAAACCATTTACAAGTTTTGAACAATTTTATAAAGACCCTGCATTTACTGAAGTAAGGCAGTTTAACAACAATAAAAACATATTAGATAGTGTATGGTGTGATACTTGCAAGTATAGTGAACAAAGCAATCACATAAGTCTTCGTAAACGTAGTTTTAACAATCCTATACAAGATCAAACAGATGAAGTAAAGTTAAGATTACTTGATATTAGTTTTGGTAATACTTGTAATTTAGATTGTGTTATGTGTTGTAGTGCTTATAGTAGTAAATGGGCAAGTACACATGGAAAAATTAAAGAAGTTAGTGAAATAACAGGAAATGATACAACTCCAAAATCCAACACACTAAGTTACGAACATATTGATGCATTGCTCGAAGCATCAGGTGACTTAGAACGTGTAATTATTAAAGGCGGTGAACCTTTATACGATAAAAAGTCATTATACTTTCTTGAAAGATTTAAAAAATATAATAGTACTGCAAATGTTAATATGGTTACTAACTTAACAATGTTAAATGAGCAAAAGTTAGACATGTTAAAAACATACAACAAGATGAATATTATTACAAGTTGTGATGGCATTGGAAAAGTGTATGAATGGATACGTGGATACAGTTGGGACAAACTAGAACAAAACATTGACAAGTGTATTGATAACGGTTTAAGAATTAGTGTACAATTTACTATTACTGCATATAACATTGCACAATTAGAAACAATGTATCAACATTATAAAAACAAAGGTATTGGTGTAAATTTTATATTTGCAAATGAATCGTGGCTACACTATTCAAATGTTGGCAACACAAAGTTACGAAGGGTAATTGAAGAATTAACTGCACCTGTTACTATTGAAATGCAAGACCCGTGGAATGCAAAAAGTTTTGCTAATTACACATCTATTATGAATAAACAACGTGGATTTAATTGGGCAGATATATGTTAATAGGTTTTAGTTTAAGTCGTTGTGTACGAGATATAGCAGACGGTAAAGTTATTACTGATGATGTATTATGCATTATAACAAGAACACATCTTAACTTTGAGAACAGTAAAAGTTTTGATAAGATATGGCAAGTACATTCGCAACCAACATTAATTAATTTACTAACACCATTATGGCACGATTTAGATAGAGATGCAATTTACAACATAATAGATGAGCTTTGGTTTGATGGAAAAATACATCAACCAGCACAGTGGGTTGGAAGTACTCAAATGAAGAAACCAGCACCTTTTACTTGGATGGAATGTATAATACCTCCAGGTGAAGATAACCCGGCAGCTCATCAAGCATTTAAGGACTATAAACTAATCTCAGATTTAACAAATAGATAAATAACATGTCGGAGGGCACACCGTGCTCTATCCTGTAGTAATTTCGATTACTATTACTTTTGGTCGGGTCGTATAGATTTACCTATTTAACAGCAGAACACAATTCCTCCGACAACTTTCCAACAAGGCTTATAAATGAAACAAAAATATGTAAAAGCACATATGGCAGTTGCACATCAGTATGCAACTCTTAGTAGTGCCGTAAGATTGCAAGTAGGTTGCATTATTGTAAAAGACAACCGTATTATTAGTATAGGTTATAACGGTATGCCAAGTGGCTGGGATAATTGTTGTGAAGATATAATTGACCGTGAAAAGAATGGCAAGCCTATACTAAAAAGCAAACCTGAAGTATTACATGCTGAAACAAATGCTATTGCCAAGTTAGCAAGTTGTAACGAGTCAGGCAAAGATGCTACTTTATTTGTAACACATCAACCATGTTTAGATTGTGCTAAAATAATATATCAAAGTGGTATCAAAGAAGTTTACTACACACATGAATATAGAGCAAGTGCAGGAGTTGACTTTCTCAAGCAGTGTGGTATAAACACAACACAAGTAACGGAGTACTAATTTGAATTTAGAAACTGTATTAGAAGTAGAACATTATACTGATAATTTGTTTTGGTTTAAAACAACAAAAAGTGATGCGTGGAAAGAAAAGAATTTTCAACCAGGCGAGTTTACAATGATTGGTATGGGCGATGAAAAGTTAACTCGTGCATATAGTATTGCTAACAGCCCGCAAGATGACTACTTAGAGTTTTTAAGTATTAAAGTACAAGATGGACCACTAACAAGTAGGTTGCAACATATAAAAGTAAATGATAAGATTGAAGTTGTTGTAAAACCAATTGGTACATTATTACTAAGAAACTTAGATCCAGAGCCTTGTGTAAATGACAATGGCAGACTTTGGTTGATAAGTACAGGGACAGGCCTTGCACCATTTTTAAGTTTAGCGAGGCATTATGAAGCATATGATTATTATAAAGAAATTATTGTTACCCACACTGTTCGCACTAATGCTGAGCTCGTGTTCCGCAATGAATTGGAATCCGCTGGAGCAAAGGTGTATCAGACAGTCACACGTGAAGTTCCAAGAGAAGGTGCGTTCGCTGGAAGAATTACGGATAAAATCAGTGATGGTAGTTTGTTCACTGATCTTGGATTAAAACAAGATGATTTTGATATTAAAACTGATAGAATAATGATTTGTGGAAATATGGATTTTAATAACGAAATTAGAGACTTACTGGAAGCAAAAGGATGGGAGCATGGAACAATGCGAAGTCCAGGACAGTTTGTACAAGAAAAGGCTTTTGTAGGATAATGTTAGACTTACATGGATACACAGTTAACGATGCATTTAAAAAGTTCAACGAAACAGTTGATCACTTTTATCATGCACAATATAAAAAGTTAACTGCAATAACTGGACATGGTGAAATTAGTAAAGAAATTGAAACATGGGCAGAAAATAATCAATACATTAGAAGTATTGAAAGACAAGACCCTAACAAAGGATCTTACTTAATACTACTTAAAAAGAAAAAAGTACAAGCAACTGCAAGTACTGAAAAAGTAGATTTATCTCCACTATTACAAAAATTTAATGCACATAGACGTTAGTAGGCTTTAAACAGTTCTAGTTTCTTATCTTGCTTTTGAGGGTCAATTAATGTTGTTGCACCTGTGCTCTTTTTTGACTCTCCACGATCGCTATAAACAAGCAAAAAATTAATGCCATTGTCAAGTGCTTCTTTTTTACATGTTTCAATAAGATGTTTGTTGTATTCCATAACAATATATTGCCAAGTAACATGTTGAGACATACTTGCACCTAGTTTCATAGCATCAATTATCAGTTGAGCATCCTGACCTTGTCTATATGTAGCGGCAACAGTAGGATCACCATCAACACCAAATGTCCAAGTAACATTTCCGCCGATTGTAAATGCTTTTTTATACCATTCTATATTAGGTGCTTGAGCCGCCGTGTTTATTTTGATGCGTGTTTTTGGGTAGTATTCTTTTGCAAATTCTAATGCTGGTAGAATGTTTTTCCAATATACCGGATCACTGTAGTTACCACACAATGTAATACTTTTAAAAAAGTATAAAAACTTTTCAAAGTTTTCTAGTGTTAACACTCCAGTCTTTCTTAATGAGTCGTTGAACTCAAATCTACCATATGAATCCTTTGGCAGATTCTTTTTATTTCTAAAGCACATCTGACAATGTAGTATGCAAACACTACTAGTTTCAATATTAGGATGACCTTTAGTTTGAAATGTTAAAAAGTCGTGGTAATAATCATATGTCATTACTTGCACCGTTTTTTACAAATTGACATCAAGTTCTTTTCGTGTGCTAACTCATCAACAAAAGACTTCCACTGTGGTTTATTTAACACAGCCCATATACCTTTATTATTAGATAACTTTAGTTCAGGATCCATAAGTCCATGTCTTTTATGTAACGTATCTCTTATATCTTTACGATTACACCAAACACAAGGCATCAGGAAATCTTCTTGCACATAAGCAAGTCCTTTAGGTTTAGATTTATCTTTGCGAACTGGGTTTCCGTCTACAACGTCAAACGGCATACACTGTGGTTTAAACATATATGTATTTATTATACAGAAAAAGGTTGACAGAACTTCTATATGTGCTATATTAGTATAGTAAGTTAAGAAAATAAGGAAAAAACATGCAAAATATTCAAACACTTCCAGAGTTATTTAAAAGAGATACTAAAGGTAAAATTAGAACATTGACTATCCAATATGGATATGATATGGAGATGGCTGGTATTAGAAGCATATCGGGTATTGTAGATGGTAAGAAAATTACTAGTGTTTGGAATATGAGTGCTCCTACTAACGTTGGTAGAAGCAACGAAAGAGATGCTTTAACACAAGCACAGTTTGAAGCACAAGCGGAATGGGATAAAAAGTCCGCTAAAGAATACTTTACTAATATTGCTGATATAGATAGTTATGAGCAGTTTAAGCCAATGTTAGCACATGATTACACTAAAAGGCCACAAAGCAGTGGTTACAGTCAGCCTAAACTAGATGGTATTAGATGTGTTTTTGATAAAAATGGTATGTGGACTAGAGCAGGAAAGCCTATTACAAGTTGTCCACACATTTGGAAATCATTAGAAAAGTTTATTACAGAGAATCCAAATTTAGTTATTGATGGTGAATTATACAATCATGAACTAAAAGCAGACTTCAACAAAATTACAAGTTTAGTTAGAAAACTAAAAAGTACACCTGCTGATATGGAAGAAGCGGCACAATTAGTGCAGTACCATGTGTATGATTGTTTTGATAAAAACGATCCTAGTGCAAACTTTGTTGATAGAGTAAAAGTGCTAAAGTCATTGAGAAGTGATATTATTAAGCCTGTACCAACTGATTACTGTGAAACACAAGAAGAACTTGATGCTTGTTATAGTGCTTATACTGAAGATGGCTATGAAGGTCAAATGGTAAGAAACAATACACCATATGAGTGTAAAAGAAGTAAAAACTTGTTAAAGAGAAAAGAGTTTATTACTGAAGAATTTAAAGTTGTACAAGTTATTGAAGGACAAGGTGCATGGACTGGATATGCAAAAAGGTTTATACTTGCATTACCAGATGGTACTGAATTTGGTAGTGGCGTTAGAGGTACACAAGCACAATTAAAAGAGTTGTTGGAAAACAGTGAAAAGCCTAACTGGGCAACATGTAGATTCTTTGAACTTACACCAGATGGTATTCCAAGATTTCCAGTTGTAGTTGATTATGGAACAGGCGAAAGGAACGACTAATGGCATTTGAATCAGAAGAAATAAACACTCGCGATCATCACTTAGTTGGTACACGTTGGCCTGTTATAGGTAGTAAGGGTGATGCATACGAAGTAGTTATGTGGGATAGAGGTTGGGAATGTTCATGTCCTGCTTTTAGAAAGTGTAAACATATTAAAGGCGTTGAAGCCGGATTGCTTGGCGAATAATTTGGACTTATTCACTTTAATAGATAAACTTTTAAAGTTGTTTTTTATTATATGGATGTTGGTTGTCGTTATTAACACACTAGGTCCAGACTTTATAAACGGAACAGGAATATTTGGATGATATTTAGAACAAGAAAAATGGTAGCACCAAAAGACTTGAATGCCATTGGCACTTTATTTGGCGGCAGAGTACTTGATTGGATTGATGAAGAAGCATACATTTATGTTACTTGTCAACTAGACAGTATGGATGTAGTTACGAAAACTATTGGACGTATTGACTTTGTAGAAGGTGCAAAGCATGGTGACATTGTTGAAATAGGTATGGAAACAGTTAAACTTGGTAAGACTAGTATTACTGTAAAAGCAACTATAAGAAATATGAAAACTAAAAAAATTATTACAGAAGTAGACGATATAGTGTTTGTTAACATTAAAGACGGTAAACCTTATCCACATGGAAAGGCTTAACTATGGATTGTTATCACTGTGGAACAGAATTAATTTGGGGTGGAGATCACGACTGTAGTGATGAAATGGTAGAATATTTAATAGAAACTAATCTTAGTTGTCCTAACTGTGGTAGTGTTGTTATAGTGTATTTTCCAAAAGAAGAAGAGGGTATAGAATGTTAGAGTTTTACGGAGTAATGTTAGTTTTACATATTATAGCAGAAGCAAGTGGTAATTCAGACTTGTTTATGATATGTGTAAGTGGGTGTAATTAAAGGTTGACATATAGTACAATAGTGCTATTATAAAATAGTAAGTTAACAAAAAACGGAGACGTAAATGAAAAGTATTATAATTTTAATGTTAGCACTATCACTTGGTGCTTGTGGTACAATTGGTGGTATGGGTAAAGATGTTACAGATGCTGCTGAATGGTCTAAAGAAAAAATCTCAAAATCCTTAAAATAAAGGTTGACAAACCTTGTATATGTGCTATTGTGTAATAGTAAGTTAACAAAAAGGAATTGATATGTTAGATATGAAATTTGAAGATGTAAGCCAAGAAACACTAGATGATGAAATTATGTTTGAAACTATGGATTATTTTAGTGTTTTAAAAAATGATCTTGGTATGGATAGTATTTGGGATTTACCAGATGCTACTATTACTAGTGTTGATACTATGATTTTTGAAGATAAGCAATACAAAGTAAAGTATAAGTTTATTGAATCAATGGGTGCTACAATGGACGATGTAAAGTGGGCAGAGGTAACAAGTATTACTACAAGTAGTAGTATTAAAGATCTTTGGTTTGCCGCTAACAGTTGTATTAAAAGAAGTGGTACACATCATAATTATATCGAAGGTTTTGAATTGTCTGAAGATGGTTTTACACTTAATCTTATTACAGGTTCTTAAATGGAAAAGGTTATTAGTGAAGAAGTAATCAAGGAACTTGAAAGTCGTAACTGGCTTTCTATTCCATGTTCAGAGGAGGCTATGGATAGCCTTTGTAATGCTAACGTGCCAAGTAATTGGTTAATTAAGGAGTTTGATGATGTTTAGTAAAGAAGTTATGTCGCCTATAGATTTTCCACCAAACGGAAAACAGGCATTGTTTAGTTTTGACAACTATGTTCTTAGTGTTGTACAACACAGTGGTTCATATGGTAATGCACAAGGCTTGTATGAAATTGGTATTTTTGAAGGTGATAACATGGTAGAGATGCCTGGTATTACTGAACCCGGTGATACTGTTAAAGGATTTTTATCTGAAACAGAAGTTAACGGTATTATTAAAAAAATGACATCGGTTACAGGTGTTGAACCATTTTTATTTAAGGAGTAAGACATGAATGGAACTTTAAAAGATATTGACGATTTGAAACAAGCACAATCTTTACTAGAAGGTGCTAGTGATGAAAAACGTGCTGGTGTGCAAATTATTCAAAATATGATTGCTACTAAAGAAGCAGAAGTTAACTCATATGAAAAGCAAATGGATTTGTTCTTTGCTGATACTGTTTTTAAATAGGAAGTACAATGTTAGTTTATGACGAAAATAGACAAATGGAAAGAGCAAAAGCAATTATGTCTTTGCTCGAAATAGGTGATCTTAGTCCGTGGGCTGAGTCGTATTGGAAAAGTGTACTAGCTCGATTGTCACGAAGTCAAGTGCAATTAGAGTATGCTTACAATAAGGCCTTGTCAAACTAATGCCTCAGACTAATCGTAACCAATACAGAAAAGAATATGACGAATTAATAATTCGCAGAAAAGCCATTGCCTTTAGGGCAATTGGTTTCTTACAAGCATTGGTTAAGATGGATGATAATATTGGTCCTGCTACTAGGATTCACATGGCTAGTATTGTATCAGAATACAATAAAATAGATCAAGAGATTGATCATATATCAAGTCTATTAGATTTAATAGATCATAACGAAAATACTGATTTTGGAGAATGGTAATGGTTATAGATGCAACTTCGTCCTTTGCGGCTAAGATGTTTGCAAATACTTTTCAACGTGATGTTGGAAATAAATGGAAAGTTCAAGTAGAATACTCAAGTGATCTTAATACTCCATATGAATGGTTTGATATTGAGTTTTCTTTGCTTGAGAAAGCCACCGGAAAAATACATGAGATTCCTGAAGAAATCTTTCAATAAAAGGTTGACACATTCCTATAACGTGCTATTATATAATAGTAAGTTAACAAAAAGGAGTTGCACATGGTACAGAAAATGAAATTGTTTCAAATTGTAATTGACAAAGATTTGTCCGATCTTATTAATAAAGAAGGTTGGGATTGTCATGTTAAAGCAAAGGCAAAATTATTGAGTATGGATGGCAATCCTAGTATTGGCATTAAACACAAATGTTATAGTCATGTTGCAAATATTATTGCAGATGATTTAAATCATGCATTTGAGGCAGGTAATATTGGTCCTGCTGATAGAGTTGAAAAGATTGCTCCAAAAATGACTAGTGTTAGTGTTGGTGACATTATTGAAGATGACACAGGTACATGGATGTGTGATAGTTTTGGTTGGAAAGAAGTTACATGGGATCAGTACAATACTTTATAAAAAAGGTTGACAGATCCGTATATCGTGCTATTATAAGTAGTAAGTTAAAAAAACAGGAGATATTAAATGTATAGCAAAGAATTAGAAACTGCACTAGAGGCAATGAGAGCAATTAGAGATACTGAAGAAATGCATGTATTGGCAAGCGAATATAACAGGCATGTAAACTTTTTAAGAAAAAACAAAGGTTCTAATGTTGTTGTAGGTGATCAGATTGTTTGGAAATATGGTGGACTTGAAAAAGTTGGTAAAGTTGTTAAAGTAAACAGAGTTTCAGTTGAAGTACAGAATGTTGGAAATACTCCGTTTGGTGC
>Ga0228670_1000226_pt1 | contig 34667 bp, 34 predicted proteins | sample 85DmetaG_FD_182785 | JGI IMG/M metagenome (GOLD analysis project Ga0228670, IMG submission 182785) | Seawater microbial communities from Monterey Bay, California, United States - 85D | ecosystem: Environmental > Aquatic > Marine > Coastal | place: USA: California | collected 2016-10-13
ATTTACAGAACAAATGGCCGATAAAAACAAACACTCTTCAGCTTTGGGACTATACGAAAACCTTTGGTAAAATGAACCAAAATAATAACCAGCCATGTAGTAATCTTTTTCAGCATAATAAGATTTCCCTAATCTATAATATGCTACTTCTCCTTGACTTGTTTTCGGAACTCTTTGGTAAATTTGTTCATAAAGAGCAACAGCTTTCATGTATTGCTTTTTATCATACATCTCTCCTGCTAACACAAACTTCTTTTCATAATCGTCCTTTTTAAGGACTTTATTATATCCCGAACAACTTACTAAAGCAAGTCCTAGTATAAATACTAATATAGTTTGTTTTATCATTCTTTAATTATATCCTTTAAGGTAGACTAAACGGTTAATTCTATTTATTATTTTAATTTTCAGATTCTGAAAAAAGTGAATCTACAAATTCAGACTTATTGAAAATTTGTAAATCATTCATTCCTTCACCAACTCCAATATATTTAACAGGGATTTTCATTTGATCTGAGATTCCAATTACCACTCCACCTTTTGCCGTTCCGTCTAATTTCGTAATCGCTAAAGCATTAATATCTGTAGCTAAAGAAAATTGTTTCGCTTGTTCAAATGCATTTTGTCCAGTTGAACCATCTAACACTAACAAGATTTCGTGTGGAGCACCTGGCACCACTTTATCCATCACACGTTTAATCTTTGTTAACTCACTCATCAAGTTAACCTTATTGTGTAACCTCCCCGCTGTATCGATAATTACCACATCTGCATTTTTAGCTTTTGCAGATTGTAAAGTATCAAAAGCGACCGCAGCTGGATCAGCATTCATTCCTTGCTGAACAATGTCTACACCAACTCTTTCTGACCAAATTATTAATTGATCTACAGCAGCAGCTCTAAATGTATCCGCAGCTCCAAGAACAACTTTTTTATTAATGGATTTAAATTGATGGGCTAACTTTCCGATAGTAGTTGTTTTTCCAACCCCGTTAACACCAACCACCATGATCACATGAGGTCCTTCTGTATGTTTCGGTAATTCAAAATTTACATTATCTAAAGCATTATTTTCTGAAAGTAAAGATTCAATCTCTTCTTTAAGAACAGAATTCAACTCTTCCACTCCAAGAAACTTATCTCTTGAAACCCTTTCTTCAATTCGATCAATAATCTTTAAAGTTGTTTCCACTCCAACATCTGAAGAGATTAGAATTTCCTCTAAATTATCTAAAACATCTGCATCTACTTTCGATTTTCCAACAATCGAACGTGCAATTTTAGAAAAGAAACTTTTTTTTGTTTTTTCTAAACCTTTGTTTAGAGTCTCTTTTTTATCCCTTGAAAATAACCCAAAAAACGCCATAATAATAAACTATAAAAGCTTCCTTATAAAAAGGAAGCTTAATCAATACAAATACGTTTAAAGAGAATTAGTTTTTAGAAAACCACTCTTTAACTTTATCGTTATGAACAATCTCTTCTTTTAATGAATAAGAACCAGTTTTATCGTTCTTGATCATTTTAATCACTTTTGAATGCTCTTTACCACCACCTTTTTGTAAGGATGCTACTACTTTCTTTGCCATGTCTTATTTAATTTCTTTATGAACAGTATAACGTCTTAAAATTGGATTAAACTTTCTAATCTCCATTCTCTCAGGCGTATTTTTTCTATTCTTCGTTGTAATATAACGAGAAGTACCTGCCTGCCCAGAATCTTTATGTTCTGTACACTCTAGAATTACTTGAATTCTGTTTCCTTTACTTTTCTTAGCCATTTCTAAAAAATTTTAATCTACCATTTCACAATGGACGAACTAGTATTTACTTTAAGTATCCTTTCTCACGTGCCTCTTTAAGACAAGTAGAAATACCTTTTTTATTGATTGTTCTTAATGCAGAAGTAGAAATTTTTAACGTAATGTAATCATTCTCTTCAGGAATAAAGAATCTTTTCGAAATTAAATTCGGTAAGAATTTACGTTTCGTTCTGCGTTTAGAGTGAGAAACATTATTCCCAACCATTACCGACTTACCTGTTAATTGACAAACTCTTGACATTTTATATATATTTTTAGCTTAGTTCAAAAAGCGAATGCAAAGTAAGTAAACTTAAAAGGAATTAACAAGCTTTTAAGTTTATTTTTTTTGAATATTCGTATTATTAATTCCTAACATGGAACATCTCAACAAATTTAACGCTGTTAAAACGGTCATTTCGATGTTTCTTTCTCTATGGTTTCCAAATTGAAACTTATACGCTTTCTCGAAACCTTCACCTGCTACACCAATCCAAATAGTTCCTACTGGCTTATGCTCTGTCCCTCCATCTGGACCAGCAATTCCGGAAGTAGCTAAACAGTAATCTACGCCCAATTTTTCTCTTCCATTTTTAGCCATTTGAAGTACTACTTGTTCACTAACGGCACCGTATTCTTTTAACGATTCGTTGGTAACTTCAACAATTTTATTTTTCAGTTCATTAGAATAGGTTAAAAAACTCCCTTGAAAGTAATTCGAAGCTCCTGAAACACCAACTAACCTATTTGCTAATGACCCTCCCGTACAACTTTCAACTGTTCCAATGGTCTTTTTGTTTGCTTTCAAGATTCTTCCTACTACTTCACTTAAATTATCTTCTCCTTCTCCAAAATAATTTACAGGGAAACCTTCTTTAATCTCATCAAAAAACTGATCAATGGCTGGAGCATCTACCTTCCCTTTTGAGGAGGTCAGCCTTAGTTTTACAATCCCAGTAGATGGTAAATAAGCTAATCCTAAGCCATAAGAGCGAACTCTGTTTTCCCAATCTTGAATTTTATCTGCTAAAAAAGACTCTCCGATTCCTTGAAGTAAAATTGTCTTGTGATAAATAGAAGCAATTTGAAACTTTTCTTTCAATTTTGGAAAAACCTCATCTTTCATTATTCCTTTCATTTCATAAGGAACTCCAGGCATACTAATCAAAACCGAGCCTTCTTTTTCAAACCACATTCCAGATGCTGTACCATGGTAATTGTGCATGACAGTTGCCGATTTTGGTAATAAAGCTTGTTGTTTATTTACTTCAAGCATCTCTCTCCCTCTATCTTTAAAAAACTGTTCTACCCTCTTTAAAACCTCTGTATTTATCTCTAATTCTGTCTCAAAGTATTCGCATAAAGTATGTTTGGTTATATCATCCTTTGTTGGCCCTAAACCACCGGTAACCAAAACAAGCTGCGCTCTCTTTAGCGCTTCATCAATTGTATTTTTAATTGAATCCTTATCGTCTGAAATTACCGTACATCTTTTTACAGAAATCCCCATTAAAGAAAGTTCCTTCCCAATCCATGCTGCATTGGTATTTATAGTTTGTCCAATCAACAATTCATCTCCAATCGCAATAACTTCTACTAACATATTTTAATCGTTTTTTGGATATTCTAGTTTAGAAAAAAGCTTTTCCTTCCAATTTTTCCATTTATACTTTTTCGAAAATAAAAATAATAATAAAGGTTGAACAACTAATAGGGTTAGTATACTTTCCATGCCAAAATCTGGTGGATTCTTATCAAGAAATAAGGCATCTGTATGAAATGCTTGCCAATCATTGGTGACAATTAAAGCTGCAAATATATTATTAACAGCATGATACCCCATAGACAATTCTAGACCTTCATCCATTAAAACCATCAAACCTAAAAACAACCCATTTGCAATATAAAATACTAAAAGTATCTGACCTATTTTCTCCACTTCTGGATTTGCTCCATGCATCAAACCAAACAATGTTCCGGTAATTAAAACTGTTCCCCAACCTCTCCTGAGCACTAACCCAAATATTTTAAATAAATAGCTTCTAAAAAGCAATTCTTCAAATGTTGTTTGTATGGGTAAAACAGCAAATGAGATAAGAAAAAGAAATATAAAAGCTCCCCAATTTGGCTGAAAATAAATGTTCCCATCCATTAAAAAAGAGAAGATAAAAAACAGAACTAGCACAACTCCCCAAACTGAAAAACTAAACCAAAACCTTTTCCAATCAAACTTGTCACGCGAGGTAAAAAGACTTTTAAAATTGAGCTTATGTATGTACTTATTTGTAAGTAAAAGCGCTCCAAACCCAACTATAAAAGGAAATAGAATGATTACAAATAATAAATTCAAATCAACTTGTTCGGTTAATTCATTCAACCCTACTCCACCGAAATAGAAAGAGATTAAAAGCAAAGGGATTTGTCCTACAACAACAAAACATAACAATATCAGCACTACCCCTAAAAGGTAATCCTTTGCTTTACTGGATGGATTTATCAATTCCAAAAACTTATTATTCATCTTAACAATTACCTTTTAAACCTTGAATTTAATTGATACCTAACCACAAAAACAACAATAAGCACTTCTATTAGAGGCAGTAGAAAACACATTAAAGCGCCTTGACCTATATAAGGAATAAATAAAGGCAATAGACTATCTGTATCTCTAATCAAAAGTGGCAACAAGAAATAAAGTAAAAACAAATACAAAACAAAAGCACCGTTCGTTCTCTTTTTGAAAGAAGTCATGGAAATTAAAAACATCAATAAAAAATCCCGTAAAACAAAAAGAATGATTGCTCCAGAAATAGCCAAGGTATCCAATTGTGTTAGCGACCTTTTCAAATCGTCTATTAGCGGCATCGTATCTAAATTGTATTTACTGATAAAGTAACTTAAATCAAAGGCTAACCAAGTAGATATTATTCCAATAAAGATAAGCGGGAAAGTTAAACTTCACAATGGCGCTTTATAGTTTAAATACTTCCAATCTTTATTTTTAATTTTTTGAATCAACATTTTAAATTTCAAAGGTTCTTTTGACTCAAAGAGCAACAATATATAAGAGAAAAAGATAGCCTGAAGCGTAAAAGCTAAAATCATAAAAAAGAATAAATTCCTCCGATCATCCAATTGTTCCGCCATCACAAACCCTTTAAAAATAGCTGCTGAGAACAAAAACAAATACCATAATTTTGAACTATTTTTATAATTCAATTCATGTCTCAATGCTTGATTCACTCCTATTACTGCCCAAATGGTATAAAATACATTTTCAAAAAACGTAAGACTAAACCCTTTTCCAAAATAAGAATAATCTGTTTGTATTCCAGCGATTGCTTGAGAAATATAACCAAAACCAAAAAGCACCAAAAAGAAAACAATTGATCCAGATTTGAAGCGGTTTCTAGCACTTCCTTTTCGGATCTGTAATAAAGCAATGATCATGGTTCCACACATCAACTGAATTGCCAAAATAAGGATGGTTAAAAAACTAGCGATTATATCCTCTAAAAGCATCTCCCCTTTAAAAAAGGTAAAGAACAACCAAAAAGCTAAACAAATAAAACCTCCGTACCAATTAAAAGCAGTTGCTCCAAACAACTTCCCTACTAGTAACTGTTTTGAAGAAAGCGCATTCATTCGTTGCCAATCCCAAGTCCGTTCGTTGTATTCCGAAATGATAGAGTCGTATGCAACTTTTCCTCCCCAAAAAATCAACAAAACAGCAGCCGAAGCATAAGAAACCATTATTAATACGTCGATTACATCATAAGCATCCGCTCCAATTGTAATCAGAACTAAAATTATAATCGCAATGGAAGGCATCAAAATCAACCTTTGCATAGAGAATTCAGACCATAAATTTCGCTGTAATTCTGGGTTTTTATTTAAAATTTTCATGAATTAATTGTTTTGGATGGTTTTTAGGTATTCTTCTTGTAAATTTCTTTTTACACTGGACAACTCTCTTACAGGAACGTTATTATTCATTAAGAAACGAAGTAACTCATGTTGTTTCAATTCGGATTCATTGAGCGTAAGGGTAAGCTCTAAGCCTTCGGATTGTATTATTTTTACATTCTCTTCCAAATCGAGCAATAAAAAACTTAAGTCTCCAAACGGTTCTTCTAAAACTAATTTCAAGGTCGTTAAACTCAACGTATTCTTATTCTCTGAAATCAGTTTAGTATGCTCTACTATTCTTCCATTTTTAATAATTAACATTTCCGTTGAATAATCTTCTAACTCAGCTAAAATATGAGAAGAAACAAAAATAGTCATGCCTCTCTCTCTTAATTTTAAAATGAGGTTTGACAAATCAATTCTAGCCTCCGGATCTAAACCAGAAGCAGGCTCATCTAAGATTAATAGTTTTGGTGCATGGATAATTGCTTGCGCGATTCCAACCCTCTGCCTCATTCCTCTGGATAAAGTGTTTACCTCTCTGTCAATAAAATCATAGACTCCAACCTCTTTCGCACAATCCACCACCACTTCCGTTGCATCATCTAGCTCTAACAATCTACTGTGTGCCGTATAAGCGAGACATTCTCTAACCGTTAAATCGTCGTACAAACCAAAATTATCTGCTAGATAACCGACCATTTGATGAATTTCCCTCGGCTCTTCGGTAATATCAACATCGTTTATATAAATCGTTCCTTCTTGAATTTCTTGAAGCGTACATATGCATCGCATTAAAGTTGTTTTTCCTGAACCATTAGGACCAATCAAAGCAACAACAGCTCCTTGTTCCACTTCAAAAGAAACATTTTCTAAAGCACGAACATCGGTGAAATCTTGTGTTAAATTAGATACTTTAATCATTATATTTTAAGTGTTTAAACAATAAAAATAGTACAAATAGTTGGATAATTGAAGAGGATGAAAATAGCGAACACGATTATTCCTTATATTTGGGAAACTCTTGATAAAAAGCTTCAGTATGAATAAAAACATAGAAATCAAAGGTGCTAGGGTGCATAACCTTAAAAACATAGATGTTACAATTCCACATGGAAAACTTACCGTAATTACTGGTCTGTCTGGTTCTGGAAAATCATCATTGGCTTTTGATACGCTTTATGCTGAAGGTCAAAGAAGGTATATTGAGAGTCTTTCTGCTTATGCAAGACAATTTTTAGGAAAATTAGATAAACCAGAAGTAGATTACATCAAAGGAATTTCTCCTGCTATTGCGATCGAACAAAAGGTGATTTCTAGTAATCCTCGTTCTACGGTTGGTACAAGTACTGAAATTTACAATTACTTAAAAGTGCTTTTTGCCCGTGTTGGAAAAACAATTTCTCCGATTTCAGGTAAGGAAGTGAAAAAACATACCGTTTCAGATGTTATCGACTTTTTAAAGAAACAAGAGACAGGAAAGAAAGCAATGGTTCTTTGTCCTATTCATGGTTTTGAAAAATATGGTATTCAACGCCAACTGGAATTATTAAGGGATCAAGGATACGTTCGATTATTTTTAGATGAAAGTTCTATTCTTATTGAGGATGTGATTGGAAACGCTCCTAACAATATCGAAGAGGCTTATTTAATGATCGACAGAATAAAAATAGATTTTGAAAACGAAGAAGACAGCCGTATTTCCGATTCTATCTCTTTGGCTTTTTCAGAAGGAAATGGAAATTGTTTTCTCTATTTTCCTGAAGACAGTTCTTTTCATAAATTCTCTACGCTTTTCGAATTTGACGGAATGGAATTTCAAGAACCAAGCGAACATTTCTTTACGTTCAACAATCCTTATGGAGCGTGTAAAAGCTGTGAAGGTTTTGGACAAGTTATCGGTATCGATCCAAATCTTGTAATTCCAAATCCATCTTTATCTGTTTATGAAGGTGCGATCGTTCCTTGGAGAGGAGAAACGATGGGAGAATATTTGAAAGAATTGACCTTTAGTGCTAAAAAGTTTGATTTCCCTATTCACCGACCAATCAATGAACTTACTGAAAAAGAATACGAATTGCTTTGGGAGGGTAACCAACATTTTACTGGACTAAATCCTTTCTTCAAGTTCATTGAATCACAAACGTATAAAATTCAATACCGTGTCATGCTTTCTCGTTACAGAGGAAAAACGGAATGTCCAGATTGTAAAGGAACAAGACTTCGAAAAGATGCGAATTTTGTTAAAGTGCAAGGAAAAACCTTAACCGATATCGTTTTAACGCCTATCAATCAAGCGCTTGAATTCTTTCAAAACTTAGATTTAAACGAATACGATAAACAAGTAGCAAAACGAATTCTTCCAGAAATTGTGAGTCGATTGCATTTCTTAGAAGAAGTTGGTTTGGGCTATTTAACGTTAAACAGACAATCCAATTCCCTTTCGGGAGGAGAATCTCAAAGAATTAACCTTGCCACTTCACTTGGAAGTAGTTTAGTAGGTTCGATGTACATATTAGATGAACCGAGTATTGGTTTACACCCAAGAGATACGCACCGTTTGATTGAAGTTCTTAAAAATTTAAGAGACCTTGGAAACAGCGTTATTGTGGTAGAACACGAAGAAGAAATGATGCGTGCTGCCGATCAAATTATTGATATTGGTCCGATGGCTGGTATCAACGGAGGTGAAGTTGTTTTTAGCGGAAAGTTTGCCGATTTACTAAAAGATAAAAAAAGTTTAACTGCTGCTTATTTAACCGGAAAAGAAAGTATTCCTCTTCCTAAAAAACGAAGAAAATCCAACAATAAAATAAGCATTAAAGGTGCTACAGAAAATAACCTTAAAAACGTGGATGTTTCCTTTCCGTTGAATAACCTTGTTTGTGTAACAGGTGTTAGTGGCTCTGGAAAATCTACCATCGTTAAAGATATTTTGTTTCCAGCCGTTCAAAAAGAATTGGAATTGATTGGAAATGTTCAAAGTAAGTTCGCAAAGATTGAAGGCGACTTTAAACTGATCAAAGCGATTGAATTTATCGATCAAAACCCTATTGGAAAATCTTCTCGAAGTAATCCTATTACCTACGTTAAAGCTTTTGATGAAATTAGAGAACTTTATTCTCGCCAACATATTTCGAAAATCAGAGCGTATAAACCAGGTTTTTTCAGTTTCAATGTAGAAGGTGGACGTTGCGAAGTTTGCGAGGGAGAAGGTACCATCACAGTTGGTATGCAATTCATGGCGGATATTCATTTACCGTGTGACAACTGTAAAGGGAAACGTTACAAAACAGATACTTTAGAAGTAGAATACAGAGGAAAAAACATAGCTGATTTATTGGAGATGGACATCCAAACAGCTTTAGACTTTTTCAAAGAAAGTGAAGAAAAACTGGAACAAAAAATAGTTGCTAAAATTCAACCTTTAGTAGATGTTGGTTTAGGCTACGTAAAATTAGGTCAAGCATCTAGTACTTTAAGTGGTGGTGAAGCACAGCGAATCAAATTAGCTTCGTTTTTAGCGAAAGGAAAAAATGCACCTTCTACCCTATTCATTTTCGACGAACCTACAACAGGACTTCATTTTCACGACATCAATAAATTGGTCATTGCTTTCAACAAACTGATTGAAGTTGGGCATTCCATCATTGTTATCGAACACAACACTGAAGTCATCAAGTGTGCTGATTGGATCATCGATATCGGCCCTGAAGGTGGAGACAAAGGTGGAAATGTGGTTTTCGAAGGAACTCCAGAAGATTTAGTGAAAGTGGAAGGAAATTATACGGGAGCTTTTTTGAAAGGGAAAGTGAACTGATGACGTTGTAATGGTCAATGTTGAATGATTGATGGTTAATAAATTTGAAGCCTTAAAATCCCTTTGGATAATATTAGATATTTAAGTTTTTTTATTAGCTTTGGTTTTAAGCTTTATTAAACTAACCTATTAAGATGAATCTAACCTTGAAGAAATTGACATACAAACGACAAATATCGGATATAAACCTGATTTTAAACAAATTAAATAATTACAACTATAACGGAAATATACACAATATGTGTTTAGCCACACGTTACCGGTAATTGTAGAAAGACACTGCAACCATTAACAGATAATTTTAACTTTGAACATTAACAATTAAAAACAAACAGATATGGCTTACAAAAAGAAAGTATTCATTAGCTACGACTACGACAAAGACAAGCATTACAAAAACTTATTATTGGCTTGGGATGCAAATAAACTTTTTGACTTTTCAATCCACGACCACTCGGCAGACGTTTCCGTTAATAGCATTGATGCTACTGCTATAAAAAGGACAATTTCAAGATACATTAATGAAGCAACATATTTTCTAATAATTGTTGGCGAAAAGACACATAAGAGTGCTTGGGTTAAGTGGGAAATTGAAAAAGCTGTGGAACTTGGAAAAAAAATTGTAGCTGTAAAGACTGACAGAGAAAACACATCCCCTGCTGCTTTACTTGGAATTGGTGCAAGTTGGGCAATGTCCTTTACTTATGATGCAATTTCCAAAGCTATAAATAACGCTTAATATGGCTTCAAAAAAAACTTGCTTTGTAATTACAGGTTTTGGTCCAAAAACGGACTTTGAAACAGGGCGTGTCATAGACCTTGACAAGACTTTTGAGCATTTGATAAAGCCAGTTTTTGATGAACTTAAAATCTCTTGTTTCAGAGCCAAAGAGATAAAACATTCGGGAACTATTGATGTTCCAATGTACGAATGGATTTATAAAGCAGACATAGTAGTTGCAGACGTTTCAACATTAAATGCAAATGCCTTATATGAACTTGGTGTTCGACACGCATTGAGACCAAACACAACTATTGTAATTTCAGAAGACCAAACAAAATATCCATTTGACCTTAATCATACAGTTATTTTCAAGTATGAACACTTAGGTAAGGATATTGGGGTTACAGAATCATTGCGATTCAAAAAAGAGCTAAAGAGTTTAGTTCAAGCTGTCATAAAGAAGCAGAAAAATGACAGCCCAGTTTACACATATTTGCCTAAACTAAAACCGCCAGTATTTACTGACGAAGAATTGGAATTAATAACAGAGAAACCTAAAAATCAAGTTAGTCTTTCAGAATTAATTAGTGATGCTGAAAATGCAAAAAACAATAATGAGTTTGGAGTAGCAATTTTGCTTTACAAGGCTTGTTTGACTTTTGAGCCTCAAAATGTTTTTCTAAGACAGCGACTTGCCTTAGTGACATACAAGAACGGAAAACCTAATCCGAAGAAAGCATTACTTGATGCCGAAAACATTTTAGAAGCATTAAATCCAGAAGAAACTACTGACATTGAAACTTTAGGGCTTTCAGGTGCAATAAATAAAAGACTCTTTGAAGAAACTAACGACAAGACATATCTTGAAAAATCAATAAGATTCTATTCCAAAGGTTATCACATTGCTCAGGACTATTACAATGGTATCAACTATGCATATTTATTAACCCTTAAATCAACACTTGTAGATGATAGGTATGAAGCAATATCATTTTTTGTTCAAAGTCAAAGAATACGAGAGCAGATAGTTTCAATTTGTCTTAGCCATATAAAACAAAAGACATTCAAAGAACGTGGAGACAAAGAATGGATTTATCAGTCGTTAGCACAAGCATATTTAGGACTTGACAAACAGACAGAGCTAAAAAATATCATTGATAAAATAAATAAACTTTCCAAAGGACAGTTTGATATAGACACGTTTAAGGAACATAATAAGAAACTGATTGACTACATTGACAGCTTTAAAAAGAAGAACAACTACCGGTAACAGCACCTACCAAAAAGTGGCGGTTCAGTGGTTAATTGAACATTGTGCCTCGTATCAATTTTTGTGCTGGGTTCACAGTTTAGTGCTTCGAAATCCGCTTCTTCGCCAAGCGCCAAAACGTTAGCGGTAAAGTTTAACGCACATCGCACCGACACCGCAAACATCAAACGACAAACGACAAACAATGAAAACTGCTCTTAATTTTGAACATGACGACACCAAAGCACTTTTGGCTAAACTTGACTTTGAGTTTTTCCTCAAACAAAATATTGAAGCCGAAAAATATAACCAAGCCGACATTGACAACATTTACTCAAACTATCACAAGTCAGTAAAGGAAATTAAGACCAAGGCTCAAGCAGACAAAAAGCAATTTAACTACTACACAGAGGGACAAGTGAGAAAGATGTTTACAGGTGGGTTTTTACTAGCACTTTTTGAATTGGACGAAAGCCGAGGACATACATTATTTGACTTTCCTGCTGTTGGTGAAAGTTGGGCTTACTTCCAACATTGGCAGACATATCAAAAACGAAAAATCACCAAGGAAAAAATTTGGGATATTACAGTTAAGATTGGTGGTGTGCTTGCAATAATACTTTCCATCTTAAAATTTTTAGAATATACAGACATCATCAAAAAATAAAACGCTAATGAAAATTTCTACTCTCATCTTAATTTTACTTACAACGCTTACAGCGTTTTCCCAAACAAACTGGACTTTAAGTAACACAGGTATTCCGACTGGATACAGTCCTAATGATTTTGCCAAAGCAACAAATGGAGATATTTATTTGGTAGCTTCTCAATACAATGGCACTTCATTTACGCCTAAACTTCTCAAATCAACAAATAATGGTTCTTCGTGGTCAGAGATTACAATGATTGGATTAACCAATGTTCAAAATACCAATTCAATAATTTTTAGTGGTAGCAAGCTGCTACTTGCTGGCTCAAACAGCACGACAGCAAGCTACTATGTATACTCCTCAACTGACAATGGTTCAAATTGGACTTTATCAAACACGGGCGTTCCGACAGGTTATAGTCCCAATGACTTTGCAACTGCACCAAACGGAGATGTTTATTTAGTTTGTTCTCATTACAACGGAACATCATTTAGTCCAAACTTATTAAAGTCAACAGACAACGGATCTTCATGGAGTGAAATCACTATGACTGGACTAACCAATGTTCAAAATCCAAACTCAATAATTTTCAACGGCAGTAAACTTTTGCTTTCTGGTTCGGGTTCGGGCAACTACTATGTTTATTCGTCAACTGACAATGGTTCAAATTGGACTTCATCCAATTCAGGTGTTCCTTCTGGTTACAGTGTGAACGACTTTGCAAATACGACAGGACAAGAAATTTATGCAGCTTGTTCTCAATGGAACGGAACAAGTTTTGCTCCTCATATTATTATTTCAACCAGCGCAGGGACAAATTGGTCAGAAATTACGGGACTAACAGGACTAACTTCTCTACAAAACACAAATTCCATAGTTTACACTGGTAGTAATCTTTTATTAGATGGTTCAAACAGTTCAACATCTTCATACTTTGTTTTTAGTAGTATACTTTCCACGACTGGCATTGAGGACGCAAGCGATAATATTTTCATTTCCATTTTCCCAAATCCATTTTCTACTCAACTTACTTTTTTTCTTTCGGACAACGAGGAGGCAACAGTTTCTTTTTACGACTTTCTTGGACAACAAATATTGCAACAGACATTTACAAACTCAATGACAGTCAGCACAGAGCAACTTGCAGACGGTATTTATTTTTACGAATTACGCAACGACAAAGGAATAGTTAAGAATGGAAGAGTTATCAAGCAATGACAGGAGAAAACCTACCGCTAACTGCTACTTAGCTCAACGGGTGAAACGAACTAGTCGCTCAGCCCGTTTGACATCAAGTACCAAAACGTTACAGCCAAATAAAAAGAACAACACATGAAAATTTTATTAGTAATCATTGGAATAATTGTTCTGATTGTTATAATATCAAAAAGTAAAAGAAAACATCCTATTACTAATTCGACTTTTAATCAAAATCAGAATAAACAAAAATTCACAGCAGGTTTTCCAGATAGAACTGCATCAATTGGAGTCTTTAAGGAAAAAATTGATAAATCAATCCAAACCGGAAACATTGATATTGCAAATCTAAATTTTGCAAAGCTTGTTGAATCATTGCGACAACAGAATATTAATGAAAATGGAGTTTTAGAGAAAGACCTTGAATATGCTATAAAGAAATATTCGGAATTTAGAGACTTTTATAATGTTGATTACCCTGAACAATTTTCACCACCAGAAGAAAGAAAAAAAGCGCAATCAAAATATGACAATGACTATGTGCTCTTGACTACATTAAATTACAATGAGTTACCTAAGCAAATATTAAAACACATTGATAAAATAAAGACGGCTAAAGAATGGAGAGAATTGAGATTAAGTCCAAAGAAAGAACAATATGGTGATTGGAAACCATTAAAAAGACAAGAAAGATATTTTGATTTTAAAAGTATTAAGCAAATTGACAATTATAAGGAAGCAATTGAATCATCAAAACGAATCACTAAGAATCCATATTATATTTCTGCTTTGATTGAGCAAGGTTGTAATACAAATGAATTTCTATTTGTCGGAGAGGATATCCGTTTTTTTATAACAGGATTAGATAAACAGGATAAAGCTGATTTTGATAGTGCATTATTGAATATAACAAAAGCTGTAGAGTTAAATCCCCTGAAAGAATATTCAGAACTTGAAAGTGATTTAAAAGCAAGACTTGGAGACTTAAATACAATAAAGCAAAAATTTAAACAACATGAATTTGATATCGACTCACCAATTCATACTGGTGAAATATATGATTGGCTGAAAGGGTTAGTCCTGAAAAATGAATATACATTGATTACGATGTATATTAAGCAGTCAATTGATATTTTAGATAACTTGACTTCTGGAAGAATAAAATCAAAAATATACGGTCAGCAAAGTAGCGATTGGTATTCCTATAAAAAGGAAGACTTTCATAAAAACATACTTAGTATAACTAAAGGTGTTGATTTTACAGAAGATTTAAAAACCAAGGACTTATCAGATTTGTTTCAGTTGATTGCAGAGATGTATATCGGGAAACAAACTAAACCCTTAGAAGATTTAGGTGACATATTAAACAAGCATAGTGAGAATTCGGAGGCTAAGAAAATCTACATAAAATGTTTGAAAATGATTGGAAGTGATGAAAAACCAAGGGTGAGAGATAGGATACAAAAAAAGATTGAAAAAATCTATAATAATGAAGTTAAAACAGATTATTAAAATTAGAACTAATAAATACCTATCCGTTAGAAGTAATTGAAGTATGGAACCAAAATTAATTCTCCTAATAATTATGACTTTAACATTGATTTATTTTCGATTCGGAAGTGGTAGTCGATTACTAAAGAAAAAATCGCATCATTATATTATTCCCCCCTCATCTGATGATGATCCAAATTGGATTCCAATTGAAATTAATGAATATGATAAGTATATATTTTACAAACAGAATTCAGAAAAAATCATAATTGAAGAGGTCGCCAAAATAATTAGAAACGAATTCCCACAAATTGATATTGATGTTACCTCTAATAATGAGTGGATTCAATTAAATGTTATTCATTCAAATTTCGCAGACTTTCATAAACTGATATCATTATGTTCCTTTACAAATGGAGAAAATGTAATTGGATACTGTAAACATAAAACAACAAAAAGTGAAGATTATATAGTTAAATTAGATATTGATGCAGAAAATGAACACCTGATTGGTTCATTTCAAACAAATCAAAATTTTGGAATATACTTACCTAAATCTGACAATGATCCAAAAGGTAACATTTCCAAATCTCATGTGAAAGAAATTGATTTTCAATATGAAATAAATCAAATACCTAGTTTTACTTAAAAAAACACCAGTCCCGAAGTAGCTGAAGTGAAACGAACTGCTTAGTATTAATACGATTATACTCGATATTGCCTATCATTGAATCAACCTAAAACTAAAGTCCCTTTTCTCTATTAACCTTAAGACCTTACTTTTAACCAATATTTTTGAAAAATAAAAAACTACACATAAATTGTATTTTATACCAATTATTGGTACTTTTAATAAAAACAATATACCATGAGTAAAAATACTTCAATATCACTAGGGGACTATTTCGACCAATTTGTACAAGCTCAGGTTTCAGCAGGTAGGTACAAAAATGTAAGTGAAATTATTAGAGCAGGACTCAGACTTTTAGAAAACGAAGAAAGCAAAGCTATCGCTTTAAAAAATGCTATTCAAGAAGGTGTAGATAGTGGAATAGCTCAAGACTTTGATCCAGATGAAAACCTTAAAAAATTAAAAGCTAAAAGAGCAAAAAATGCCTAAGTTTAATTTGACAAACAAAGCGGTAGAAGACTTGAATGAAATTTGGGAATATACCTTAAACAAATGGTCTGAAACACAAGCTGATAATTATTACAAAATGATAATTAGCAGTTGTCAAGCAATTGCAAATAATAAGAATTTGGGTAAGAATTATAAAGGAATTACAGCTGAACTTTTTGGTTTCAAAGTAAATCGACATATTATTTTCTACAGAAATATTGAAAATAAGCCAATTGAAATTTCAAGAATTCTACATGAAAGAATGGACTTAAAGAACAAGGTAGCAGAATAAACCCAGTACCGAAATAGCTGAAGTGAAACGGGATGATTCGTTTTTTCTTTGATTTCATAACATTCCTTTGCAGTTAGCTAATAAAATCCTCCCTCTTAATCTCCTCAGAAATCGGAGCAGGCTATCCAAAGGGAGAAAAACTACTAACAGATCTGAATTAATTTTTAAATCCCTGCATCGAAGTAGCTGAAGTGAAAAGAAACAATAGTAATATCCTTTTAGATTTATACTTTTTTATTAGCTTTGAATCAAAGCTTTAATGAACTAAACCATTAAGATGAATCAAACCTTGAAGAAATCGATATACAAACGACAAATATCGGATATTGGAGAAGTTTTAGTTTAGGTACAGAATTAGAAACTTTTGGAATTTTCGTTTACAATGGGTTAAAGCAAATTAATGATTTAAAGAAGTATTAATATGCCGAAGATGTTTTTGAAGTTTTGTATAATCTATCTGTAGGCTTAGAGCGATTAATAAAAATTGTTATCGTTTTTTATGTGAACATAAAGAATATGCCAATCAAGAAGCGTTATAAAAAAGCATAATTACCCATAATTTAGATTTTCTTCGTAAAAGAATTAGATGAAAATGAAATAATTAATTTAATTTTAAAAGACAATAACTTAGAAAATCATTATGACGAATTCGAAACATTTTACGAAGATTGGTAAATAAAAAAAACAGCTTGAGACACTAGAAATATTAAGCGAAAAGGGAATAGATTTTTAGATAAAAAATGATAATATAATGAGCAAAGAAAATCAAAATAGCGATTTACAGCCTATAAATAACTTTGTTATTTTCAAAACCAAAAGTGGAAAAGTAAATATAGATGTTTTTTATCAAGATAAAACGCTTTGGTTAACACAAAAAACAATTGCCAAACTTTTTGAAAAAGGACGTTCTACCATTACCGAACACCTAAAAAAAATATTTGAAGATGCCGAATTGGATAAAAATTCAGTCTGTCGGGATTTCCGACACACTGCCGATGACGGCAAATCCTACCAAACCAAATACTATAATTTAAGAGCTATTACAGCAGTTGGCTACAGGGTAAACTACTTAGGTGTAATTGAAAGAACACCCAAATAAATACTTAACACTCTAAAAATCAGAACTTATAATATTACACATCATTAATCCTAAGAGAAGTTAGTACAAAAAAATGTATCCATAAACAAAAACTCGTATGAAAAAGTGTATTTATACACAAAAACTCGTACGAAAAAGTGTGAAAACAAGTTTTATATTTGTACTTTTATATTGATAATTAAAAGGATTCAGAATGAAAAGAGATATTCAAAAAGAATTATTAAAATGGAAAACTTCAAATAAAAGAAAACCTTTATTAATTTATGGTGCACGACAAGTTGGAAAGACTTGGATCATGAAACAATTTGGAACTACTCATTTTGAAAATTACGTTTATATCAATTTTGAAAAAGAGAAACAATTAAGAACAATTTTTGATCAGGATTATAATCCTCAAAGAATTATAAAGTTATTAGAGATTCATTCTAGTCAAAAAATTAATGTAGATAAAACACTTGTAATATTTGATGAAATACAAGAAGCTCCAGGAGGTTTAACAGCATTAAAATATTTCAATGAAGATTTTAACTCACTTCATCTAATTGGAGCTGGTTCTTTATTAGGTATTTCTTTAAAACAACAAACATCTTTTCCTGTAGGTCAAGTACAATTTATTCATTTGTATCCTATGAATTTCATGGAGTTTTTAGAAGCAAAAAATGAAACAGGTTTACATGAATTATTAATTGATAAAGATTGGGACGCTATTAAAACATTTAAAGAACGATACACACAATTACTAAAGGAGTATTTTTATGTCGGAGGTATGCCTGAAGCAGTAAAATATTGTGTTCAAAATGAAAGTTATACTGAGATTAGAAATGTTCAATTGAATATATTGAAAGCATACGAACAAGACTTTTCAAAACATGCTCCAAATGAAATTATCCCACGAATAAAAATGATTTGGAACAGTGTGGTAAGTCAATTAGCGAAAGAGAACAAGAAGTTTATTTACGGACAAATAAAAGAAGGTGCAAGAGCGAAAGATTTTGAATTAGCACTATCATGGTTAGAAGATTATGGATTGATTTATAAAGTATATCGAACGAACAAAGCGAATTTACCATTAAAAGCATATCACGATTTAAATGTGTTCAAGTTATATGTTCTAGATATTGGTTTATTAGGTGCTTTAGGAAATATACAACCATCTATTTTATTAGATGGTCATCAGTTATTTAATGAATTTAAAGGAGCAATGACAGAACAATATGTTTTACAGATGCTTATTCAAGAAAGGAATCTGAATTATTGGTCAAATGATTCTGGAGCAGCCGAAGTAGATTATATATTTGAAAATAAAAATGAAATTATTCCTTTAGAAGTTAAAGCAGCAGAAAATTTAAGATCAAAATCACTTAAAACATTTTATGAGAAAAATAAAAATGTTCATTGCTATAGAACCTCACTTTCCGATTTTAGAAAAGAAGAATGGTTAACGAATATTCCATTGTATGGATTACAACTATTTTGGAAAGAAAATAACGAATCTTAAAAAACAAGAATAAAATAATTGAAAATCATCATTCTCAAATAAAACTAGATTAAAAGTTTTTTTACCTATCTTTTGGCATGACCTACATCGAGGTAGATAAAGTGATAAGAAACAATAGTAACACCCTTATAGATTTATACTTTTTTATTAGCTTTGATTTTAATAAAAATTAATTGAAGTGATTGTTCATTTTCACTTATTGCTATATAAATACTTTCATGAATACGGAACATAATAAATCTATTGCAGTACTTCCCTTTGTTAATAGAAGTAACAATGAAGAGGTAGAATACTTCTCGGATGGAATTACTGAAGAGATTATAAATGCATTATCGAAAATCCAAGAACTGAAAGTTACTTCAAGAACTTCCTCTTTCTCCTTCAAAGGAACCAAGCATACCATTTCTGAAATTGCCAAACAGTTAAACGTTTCGATTATTTTAGAAGGAAGTGTTCGCTTATCTGGAACATCTGCAAGAATTACGACTCAGCTTATTGAGGGTGAAAATGATTTTAACTTTTGGTCGGAAACATTTGATCGAGACATAAGTAATATCTTTCAAGTTCAAGATGAGATTAGTTTAATCATCGCTGATAAATTAAGAGAACATTTAGGGCACTTCGAATTGAAAGAGCATTTAATTGATTTTTATGATGTTCCTTTAGAAATATATAAAAAATACCTTAAAGGAAGGTTTTACATGATGAAGTTGGACTATACCAATACTTTAAAAGCGATTTCAATATTGGAAGAAGTGATTGAAGAAAGTCCAGATTTTCCTTTGCCCTACCTAGATATCAATCAAGGATATACCTTTATGGGAACGATGGGGATTATTCCATCTTTCGAAGCGTTTACTAAAGCACAACCATTTCTTGAAAAAGCAATTGAATTAAAAGAAGATTTACCCGAAACACAATTGAATTTAGCTTGGATAAACTGCTGGCAAAAATGGGATTTAAAACAAGCTTACGTTCATCTAAATAATGCTTTAGGCGAAAAACCAACAGATTCAATGTATATCACAATGGCAAATTTACTGACCATAGAAGGAAAGCTGGATTTAGCCATGAAGTACATCAATAAAGCACTCGACATTGCTCCTTTCTCATCAGTAAACATCAACTACAAAGGATTTTTATTCTACATGATGGAGCAATATGATAAAGCACTTCCCTATTTTAAACAAAGTTTACTCATTCAACCTGAACTTCCTTTTCCTGTTGTTTTCATTGGAGCGTGCGACTTACTAGCAGGAAACCTTCAAGAAGGATTGAACTATTTTGAGAATTTACCAGAGGATAGTTCAGGTTTTCTTTCAAAATTAGGAGGAACGGCTATTTCTCACGCTATGATGGGGAACATCTCTAAAGCAAACGAAGGTATTTCAAAACTAGAAACGTTCTTTGGAACTCCCTCTGAGGCAAACGCACTAAATTTCATTACTCTTTGTCATATTCAATTGAATAATATTGAGAAAGCAATGGAATTAATTAACCAATCTGTCGAAAATCACTTTCCAATGGTTTTACTTCTTCCGACAGAACCTTTAGCAAAACCTTTACATGAATTACCTGCATTTAAAACAATAATGCAAAAATTAATAGGTAGCGATTATCGAGAAGAACCGCAACGAAAATACAAGAAATTACTTTTTAAAGATCAAGAACTAAAAAAGTACAAAACTCGACTAATTGACCTAATGGAACAAAAAGATTTATACCTAGATCCAGAATTAACCTTAAGATCACTTGCAGAATACATGAATCTTCCTGCTAATCACATGTCACAATTATTGAACAAAGGTTTTAATCAAAACTTCACCGAATATGTCAATACCTACCGTTTAGAACATTTCAAAAAATTATTACAAACTACCGATTCTCACCACTTGACTATTCTCGCATTAGCTTATGATAGTGGGTTTAATTCAAAAACTGTTTTCAACACCTTTTTTAAAAACAAAGAAGGTATTACCCCTAAAGCTTATTGGAACCAAATCAAAAAATAAGTTCTAATTCTCTAATTTGTTCTGATTTATAATCTAGAACGATTAAAAGAAACAATCTCTTCATCTTTGCTTCATAATTAAACAGCAACATTATGAGAGCAGTAATAGTAGAAAAATATGGGAACCCTGAAGTTCTTCAAATTCAAAAGATAGAAAAACCATTACCAAAATCAAACGAAGTACTTATTAAAATAAAAGCAACCTCTATAACAGCTGCCAGCGGTTTTATGCGAGAAGGAAAGCCTTATCTAGGAAGACTATTTCTTGGACTAACAAGACCAAAAGTAAAAACCCCTGGAACAGACCTATCTGGAATAATTGAAGCAATTGGTTCCGATGTTAAAAATTTCAATGTTGGAGAAGAAGTTATTGCCGAAACAGGACTTAACTGTGGAACTTATGCCGAATATATTTGTTTATCTTTTGATGAACTTATCGTTAAAAAACCAAATAATGTTAGTCATGAAGAAGTTACAGGAATAATTGATGGAGCTTGTACCGCACTTGCATTTTTAACCGAACAAGTGGATATAAAAAAAGGACATAAAATATTAATAAATGGTGCTTCGGGTAGTATTGGAACAGCAGCAATTCAACTAGCTAAGCAATTTGGAGCGGAAGTAACAGGAATATGTAGTGCAAAAAATAAAGCTTTAGTAAAAGATATAGGAGCAGATAAAGTATTAGATTACAAAAAGGGGGAGTTACAAAAGAGTTATGAATTATTTGACGTGATATTTGACACTGTTGGTAAACTCTCTTATTCCAATGCGAAAAAGAACCTTAAACCAAATGGGGTTTACCTAACACCTGTAATGGATTTCTCAACCTTATTGAGTCTACTTTTCGTTTCTCCTTTTTCAAAAAAGAAACTGAAATTTTGTGCTACTGGAATGAGAAAACAAGAACTACGCATGAAAGATTTGATTCAAGTGAAAGACTTAATAAAAGAAGAAAAAATCAGTCCTGTTATGGATCGAGTTTACCCTTTTGAACAAATACAAGAAGCACACAGCTACGTCGATACTGGAAGAAAAAGAGGGAATGTAGTTGTTCGCTTTTGAAGTTAATCCTTTAATATTATATCCCATGAAATACATTAATCTACTATCAATCTTACTACTGCTTTTAAATTATAAAGCATTTGCACAAAAAAGCGAGAACATGAAATCATTATTTAAATCCGAAAAAGGAAAACAAGAAATTCTAAGTTTATACGATAAAAAATTAAAAGAACTAAACATTGAATTCGAGTACCAAAAAGTAGAAACCAATTTTGGTAAAACAAATATTATCGTAAGTGGGAAAAAATCCAACCCTCCTTTGATTTTAATACATGGTTCTAATGGCTGCGCACCGATTGCTTTCGAAACCTACCCAAACTTAAATCAATCCTTTAGAGTTTATGCAGTTGACGTTCTTGCTCAACCAAATAAAAGTGACGAAACAAGGTTAAACATGAAGGATGACTCTTACGGTAAATGGATGAACGAAGTTATTGATAGTTTAAAAATTGAAAACGTTAGTTTAGCAGGCTTCTCATTTGGTGGATTAATTATTTTAAAAACACTAGAATACGACGAAAGTAAAATTAAAGAAGTCTTTTTAGCAGCACCAGCATATATTGTTAATGGAAATCCGTTTAAAGCATTATTTAAATTCTTTATTCCAATGAAAAAGTACATGAAAACTCAGAAGTTGAAATATGTAGAAAAATTCTTATCCGAAGTTTTTACGGAAAGAGATGAATTTGCAATCCAATATCTTTCTAAAGTCTTTCAATTCTTTGAAATGGATTTTACACCTGTGCCTGTTATTGATAAAAACAAAGCACAATTAATAAGAACTCCTATCACTTTATTTACTGCTGAAAACGATGTTATTTTTCCAGGTAAAAAAATGTTGAAACGAGCAAATAAAATATTTCCATCTTTGAAGAAAGGAATTCTATTAGAAGGTTCAAAACATGTTCAAAGTAAAAATGATAACCTAAAAATTGAACAAATAATCACAAGTAATAAACCACATAAAAACTAAAAAAAATGAAACAAAGAAAAGCAGCAAAAATTACAGGGGTAGCATTATTAACAATGACAATAATTGCCATTTTTTCAATAGGATATGCATACGATCAGTTTGATAGACCAGAACAGTTGGAATGGTTAAAAAATAACATCACTCAGAATATCGGGTTATATTACAGTATGTTAACTGGAATCTTGTTAATTATTATTTTGGACTTTATCGTTTCTTATACCTTATATAAATATTTTGAAGAGGATAAAAGAAAACTAGCGCTTCTATCTGGAATAATTAGAGCAATTTATACGGTGATTTTTGGAATAGCCACTTATTATTTAACGAAAAATGTAAATACTAATGAGTTAACCAATCAAATAATAAAATCAAACTTTGAACAATTTCAAACCATCTGGAATTGTGGATTGGTTATTTTCGGATTCCATATATTATTGATCGGATACTTGATGAAAGTAAATCGAGAAATTCCAAACATCTTAAGTTACATTACAATAATAGCAGGTATATCCTATATGCTAACTTCTCTGTTGAAATTGGAAGTCCCAAACTCCCAATTAGTTAATACCTTAGTTATGATCTTGGCCTTACCAATGACTATCGGTGAATTAGGCCTAGCAATTTGGCTTTTGATTAAAGGAGGAAAAAAAGTACTTTTATAAAAACTGTTCTTAAAATGAAAAGTCTATTAAACATAAAAACAAGACTTTACCTTAGTCAATTTTTAAGTGTTATTCTTACATTTAGCTTAATTTTTGGATGTTCAAAAGATCTTTATTACCTTCCAAAGTCCATCCAAACAGAAATGGATAAATCGGTGGAAGATGGTTTTGATGGAATGATTGTCTATGTCAATCAACCTGGGAAATCTTCACTTTACAGTTCTGGTTGGAAAAACAGAGAGAAAAAGATATTAGCGCAGCCAAATAATTTATTCAAAATAGCTAGTATCAGTAAACTATATATTGCTGCTGCTACTGCTAAATTAATTGCAACTGACTCTTTATCCTACGAGCAAACACTTTCTGAATTAATACCTGAAGTGAAGGGAAAAATTGACAATGCAGATCAAATCACCCTTAAAATGATGCTTCAACATCGAAGTGGAATCCCTGAATATATTTATGAACCTAACTTTGATAGCGAGACGAATGAAAGCTATTTAGAAACAACAGCATTAATCTATAATAAACCTGCTGACTTTTCACCCGATAAAAAATATGCGTATTCCAACACAAATTACCTTCTAATTGGAGAAATATTAAATCGAACCTTAGGCTATTCTCATCATGAATACATTACGAATGAAATATTACTCCCTTTAGGCTTAACAAACACTTTCAACTTATACAGTGAAGTTGATTCAAACGACGTTATGAGTGGTTATTACAAAGGCTACGGACCTGACTTAAAGTCAATAGACCATACAAGACCAGGAGGTTCAATGATTGCAACAGCTGAAGATGTAGGCATTTTTTTACGAGCATTAATAGACGGAACGTTACTAAATGAAAAAGAACAAGCCATCTATTCCACTATCTATAAATATGAACACACCGGATGGCTAGGTGGATATTGTAGTATTGCAAGATACCACAGTGATATTGATGCTGTAATTGTACAATTTGTAAATACAAGTAGTAAAGAATGGTTTTGGCTTGAGTTAGAAAGAAAATACAACCGAATTGTTCAAGCCGTTGAGAAAAACAAATAAAATAAAGATGAAACAATTTCTTATAATAACCTTTTTGGGGTGGATACCCTTCATCAGCTTTAGTCAATCACTAGAAAAGGAAAACGAATTTGGTTTTGCAATCAATTCAAGTTTTAATGGTGAGATATACCCTATTCGAATTGTACCTAGTATAATTTATTTTAATGAAAATAATCAATTTGAAATAGGATTTGGCTTTAATCCTTCGAATCGACAAAATCAGAAATTGTTAAGTACCGAAATAAATTATAAATATTTCCCAAATGGTCATAGCAGAAAATTTAATATGTTTCTAATTACAAGCTTATCGTATATTCACAGCAAAAAAAACTCCTTTTACCCTAGTAATTATAATTACCTTTTTGTGAATGGTGGCTATGGATTTGAAATTGTTCCTTTTAAAAATGCTTTTATTGGTACAAATATTAGCCTCGGAGCATTTACGTATGATAAAAAATCTGAAATTCCTTATGATGCATTTAAAACTGAAAAATTATTCCATGAAATCGATTTAAACCTAGCTTTCCAATTCAGTGTTGGCTATAGATTATAATAAAGGAGATGATAATCAAATTAAAACTCTAAACCTAGGAAATTATGACATTAGAAAAAACAATCGAAGCTTTTAAAATAAAAGTAGATGAAACGAATAAAACGAACGATATAAAGCTTTACAATGAATTTCTTCGAATCTTAAAAAGTTTAAAAGAGAGAGACCTAACTTCACTTGAAATCAAAGGAATAGAGTCTGAATTAAAAAAATTAGACTTAGATTCAGAGGTTATTCGAAATAAACAATTTTATAAAAAAGGACTTATTCAATTTGAAAAATATTTAATGGATACTTTATCAATAGTAACAAAAGGGTATTATATCAAAAGAGGAATATCTTTAGGTATGGTGTTCGGAATACTTTTTGGAATTGTATTTTTATCTAGACTTGAAAGATCCATTGGAATATCACTTGGAATAGCAATTGGAATGTTTATCGGAATACTTATTGGGAAAAATTTAGATGATAAAGCTTTAGCATCAGGAAAGGTGATTTGAATAAAGAGTATGAAAATCAATTCTAAAGCTTATCGTTTAGATTAGAGTTATCGTATTGAATAAACTTATTCAAGTTGACTGAAGCTATCGGAGTCAATCTGTCTCATCCCTTCTCCTAGCACCATAGCAACAGCATTACCAAGGTTAAAGCTTCTTACTTTTCCTGGAAAAGGAATGGTTAATAACTGGGATTCAAAACGTTGGATAAGTTCTTCTCCAAGCCCCGTGGCTTCTTTTCCAAAAACAAGGTAATCGCCTTCTTTTAGAGTTTGTTTGTACAAAGATTGTGTTGCTCGAGCAGAAAAGAAATAAACATTCGCATTTTCTGGTAAGGAACTATGCCATTCTTCAAAATTATCGTAGTGAGTTAAATCTAAATCCCCCCAATAATCTAAACCTGCTCGTTTAACACGGGTATCTGAAATTTCAAAGCCAAGCGGGTGAACTAAATGTAAACGACTATTTGTTGCTACACATAATCTACCAATGTTTCCTGTATTGTTTGGTATTTGAGGTTCTACTAGAACAATGTTAAACATCTTATTTTGTAGGATTTAATTTTTCATTAATAGCATCCACACATTTCATACCATCAATCGCAGCTGAAATAATTCCACCTGCATATCCAGCTCCTTCAGCACAAGGATATAATCCTGAAACTTCTGGATGTTCTAAGGTATCTTTATCTCTAGGGATTTGAACTGGTGAAGAAGTCCTAGATTCTGGTGCATGAACTACTGCATCATTTGTTAAGAAACCTCTCATTTTTTGATCAAAATCAGCAAAAGCTTTTCGTAACCTTTTTGAAATAAACCCAGGTAAAACTTTATTTAAATCCACACTTGTAATTCCAGGAACATAAGAAGATCTTGGAAACGAACTAGAAATTTTTCCATCCACAAAATCCTTTAAACATTGTGCTGGAACTTTTTGATTTTTACCAGCTACTTCCCAGCATTTTTGTTCTACTTCTTGCTGAAAACGCAAAGCAATCAAGGGATCATTTGGAGTATAACCGGGTAAATCTTCTGGATTAACCGTAACTACAATTCCAGAATTAGAGTAAGGATTGTTACGTTTAGAAGGCGACCAACCATTGGTTACCACTTCTCCTTCCGAAGTTGCACAAGGTGCTATAATTCCTCCCGGACACATACAAAAAGAATATACTCCTTGTCCATCAACTTGTGTTACCAAAGCATAAGAAGCTGGTGGTAAAAAATCATCGCTTACCCTTCCTGAATATTGTATTTTATCTATAAATTCTTGTCTATGCTCCACCCTCACTCCTAAAGCAAAAGATTTCGCGTTCAATTTTACGCCTTTATCATTTAATAAGTAAAAAATATCTCGAGCTGAATGTCCAGTTGCTAAAATCACCTCATCAAACTTTCTAATTTGAGATCCATTCAACTCTAAACCTGTTACTTTATTATTTTCAATGATGAAATCCGTTACTTTGGTTTCGAAATGAACTTCTCCCCCATTGTTTATAATTTCTTCACGCATCGCCACAATGATATCCGGCAATTTATTGGTTCCAATGTGTGGATGTGCATCTACCAAAATATCATCGTCTGCTCCAAAATGAACAAACCACTGTAAAGCTTTCAGAACGTTCCCTCTTTTTTTAGAGCGGGTATATAATTTTCCATCGGAATAGGTTCCCGCACCACCTTCTCCAAAGCAATAATTAGATTCTCCGTTTACAATCCCCTCTTTGTTTAACTTAGCTAAGTCTCTACGACGGGAACGAACATCTTTACCACGCTCAAAGACGATTGGCTTTAAACCTAATTCAATTGCATGTAAAGCAGCAAACAAACCAGCAGGACCAGCTCCAACAATTGCTATTTCTTTTCCTGATTCAACAGACTGACCTTCGTAATAGGTTTCAGTTGGAATTGCTTCTCCTTTTAAATAAACCTCTAAAGAGCAATTTATTTTAATATCTGATTTTCGAGCATCAATTGAACGTTTCCTCCAAACGAATTGAAAGTCATCATTATCCAACTGTAATAGATCTTTAACACGTGACTTTAAAAAAGTTTCGTTTTTAGCTTGTTCTGGAGATACTTGAAATTGAATTATTTGACTCATTATCCTTCAAAAATAAATGAAATCCAAAGTACTTCATTGTACAGTCGATTGATTGGATTGGATGGTTCGGTATTGTCTTGTATAAAAGAACTTTTAAATCCTCTTGAATATTTTAATTCCATTCCAAATTTAAAATACGGTGCAAAAAACTCTAAACCAGCACCAACCTGTCCTTGGTAATCGTTTTTATAAATTTTAATAAATGGATTTAATAAATCTTGCGCAGCATCTTGTTGCGACTGAAGGTCTAAAGTGTACTGTCCACCAATTAAACAATACGCTGCGAAATTATTTAACCTTTGCGTTCGAAACTGAAGCATCAAAGGAATATCTACGTTCGTTGAACCTACTCTTTCTTCCGAAATAATTGGCTCACTAGCGTCTAAAGGGTTTTCAAAGGTATAATTCAATACTCTTTCTTGAAAAGATAAAGTTGGGATAATTCTCAACCTTACCATTGGAGTAATAACCTTCATGGTAGTAACAATACCTACCTGTGCACCAGAAGTTGGTGTATGCTGAAGCGATACTAAATTATAATTCTCGTAGTTATTTAATTTCTGTTCAATGACAAAATCACTTGAATTGAACCCTAACATAAAACCAAAGTTGAACAGTTTCTCATCAAAACGAGAATAGTTCTTAGGCTTTTGCTTTTGAGATAAAAGACAAATCGGTAATAAAAGAATAAAAATTAAAATTCGCATAAACTAAAAACGACCGATTGGTAAAAAAATTACATCCAAGAATTATTTTAAACCACTGTAAATTGTCGCAATTCCACCTGAAACTAATTCCGCTTCAACGTTTTTATAACCTAATTTTGTTAAAATATCAGTAAAATCTTTTCCTTCAGGAAAGGCTTCAATGGATTCTGGTAAGTAAGCATAAGCCTTCTCATCTTTTGAAATTCTCTTTCCAAAGAAAGGAATGATGTATTTAGAAATGATTCCATATCCTTGTTTGACTGGAAACTTCTTAGGTTTTGAAAATTCTAAAATAACAACTTTTCCACCAGGACGAATCACACGTAACATTTCAGAAAGTCCTTTTTCAAGGTGTTCAAAATTACGCACTCCAAATCCTACTGTAAGCCCATCGAAATAATTATCCTCGTATGGAATTTCTTCAGAATCAGCTTGTGTCATCGTGATGATGTGATCAAACTTTCGAGCTTTCATTTTGGTTTTACCAACCTCTAACATTCCTGCCGAAATATCTAATCCTACAACCTCAGTAGGGTTTAATTTCAAAGAAGCAATAGCAAAATCACCTGTTCCAGTTGCAATATCTAAAATTCTTTTTGGTTGAATTTCTTTTAATTTTCGAACCGCTTTTTTTCTCCAAATCTTATCAATTCCTAGGGAAAGAAAATGATTCAAGAAATCATAACGTTTCGATATGTTGTCAAACATTTGAGCAACTTCTTCTTTCTTAGATTTATTAGAATCTCCGTATGGTTTTACCTCTTTTCTTTCCATGTTACTTTAGTTTTTAGCTATTTAATAATTAGTTTTTAGTTTCATGTAATAGCAATCATGCTAAGAGTTCAAGAAAAAACTAAAATTTCACAGCAGCACCAACCTCTTTTATTAATAACTCTTTATCAATCGAAACAACTCCACTTTTCTCACACACTAAACCTCCTGCTAAGTTTGCTATTTCAGCAACCTCTTTAATAGACATACCAGCAGTTAAACATAAAGTAGCAACAGAAATTACAGTATCTCCAGCTCCACTTACATCTGCAATATTTCTAATATGTGCTGGGACATGGTGTTGAGTAATTTTATCTTTAATAAACACTCCATTTTCAGACAAAGTAATGAATGAAATCTGATTGTTTAATTTTTGCTCTAAAACTGCAACCGCCTCTTCAAACTTTTCAGTCTCTTGAAAAGAAAAGATTTTATTTACGCCTTCTTTTAACTCTTTTAAATTTGGTTTAAATAAGGTTACATTTTTATAAGCAAAGAAATTTTTATGTTTTGGATCAACCGTTGTAATTACATTGTTTGCATTTGCAACGCTTACAATTTCTGCTATTACTTTTTCGGTTAAAACTCCTTTATTATAATCTTCAAAAATGATTGCATCCACTTTAGAATGATGGATGATACTTTCAACTTTTTGAACTAAGTCTGTGGCTTCGTTTTCTGAAATATCGTCTACTTGTTCCGAATCAATTCGTAAAAGATGTTGGTTATTACCTATAATTCTAGTTTTAACAGTAGTTTGTCTTTCCGGACTAAAAACTAGTCCATCTGCTGAAATATTATTTTCAGTTAGAAGTTCAACCAATTGTTTTCCAGCCTCATCATTTCCTACAACAGAACAAAGGACAGCTTTAGCTCCCATCGCTACAAGGTTTATCGCTACATTAGCACCACCACCTAGTCGTTCTTCTTCTTTTTGCAAGCTTACAATTGGAACAGGCGCTTCAGGACTAACTCTATTTACATTCCCACGTAAATATGCATCAATCATCACATCCCCTATGACAAGTATATTTTTATCTTTAAATTGGTTTACGACCTCTCTAAAATTCATGCGTTTAATTTTTCTAAAGAAACCTTGATTCTTTTCATTGCTTCAATCAACGTTTCCTCCGAAGCAGCATAGGAAATACGAATACAATTAGGATCACCGAAAGCTTCCCCTGAAACCAAAGCTACTAAAGCGTCGTCTAACAAATACATTGCTAAATCTTCAGAAGTCTTTATTGTTTTTCCATCTACAGATTTTCCAAAGAAAGAAGAAATATCAGGAAAAACATAAAAAGCACCTTCAGGAATATTTGTTTTAACCCCATTAATATTATTCAAAGAAGAAATAACTAAATCTCTTCTAGAGTGAAAAGCCTTAATCATATCCTCCAAAACCTTTGGGTCTGCTTTCATTGCAGCTATCGCAGCTTTTTGAGTAATAGAACAAGTAGCAGAAGTAAACTGACCCTGAATTTTATTACAAGCGGCAGCAATTTCCTTACTCGCACCAATATATCCTAACCTCCACCCTGTCATGGCCCAAGCTTTAGAAACACCATTAACGGTAATTACTTGGTTAAACACTTCAGGAAACTGAGCTAAACTTTCATGTTTACTAGTGAAATTAATATGCTCATAAATCTCATCCGCAATAATCATTACGCTAGGATTTTTTTCTAGAACACCAGCCCAAGCCTTCAATTCTTCTTTTGAATAAACAGAACCTGTTGGATTACAAGGTGTAGAGAAAATAATCAATTTTGTTTTTGGTGTAATTGCTTTCTCTAAATCCTCAGCAGGAACTTTAAAATCGTTTTCAATTCCAGCAGAAACAATCACAGGAACACCACCAGCAACTTTTACAATCTCTAAGTAAGAAACCCAATAAGGAGCAGGAACAATCACTTCATCTCCAGGATTAACCAAACTCATCACTACATTTGCAATAGATTGTTTTGCACCAGTAGAAACAACAATATTATCTTTAGAATAATCTAAATCATTATCTCTCTTAAATTTCAAGGAAATACTTTCGCGTAAATCGTCGTATCCTTGAACCGGAGTATACATAGTAAAATTATTATCCATTGCTTCAACAGCAGCGTCTTTTATAAACTGAGGAGTAAAAAAATCAGGCTCTCCTAAACTAAGAGAAATTACATCTTTTCCTTCCGCTTTTAGTTCACGACTCTTTCTAGACATGGCTATAGTTGCCGATTCTTCCATCTGTAATAGTCGTTCTGATAATTTGATCATACTTATGTACTTTTATTATAATCGCAAATTTAGCGATATTGTGTAAATAATGGGGTTTAAATTTAGATTATTTAACGTTCCTAAATTTGGCTATTAATTATCTTGCTTTTCAATTAAAAAATACAACGATTCTTTAATTTCTTCGATAGATAAATCTTGGTTATAAATACAACTTCCTATACTTGTTAACAAGCAGGATTTTATTTGATCTTCTGAGTTCTTCTTGTCATTCCTCATTAACTCTATAATAGTATCTATATCCTCTAAACTAATTGGCAGTATAGGGAACAAGGCCATCAAGACTTCACTTATTTCACTCCAATCTTCTTCTGAAAGAATCCCCCTTTTGAAAGAAATAAAACTTTCAGCCAACATTCCAATCCCAACAGCATGACCATGTCCAATTGGATCAGAAACTAAAAAGAACCCTTCCAAACCATGACCTATCGTATGACCAAAATTTAATTTTTTACGATCATTTGCTTCTTTTGGATCACTTTTTACAATTTCATTTTTAATTTCGATAGATGTACAAACTAATTTTTCAGTAATCAAATCATCCATTGATGCTAAAGAAGTTAATTCTTTCCAATAAGGTTTTGAAGCAATTAATCCATGCTTTAACATTTCAGCAAAACCATTTAAAACTTCATTTTTAGGTAAAGTCGATAAAAAGGAAACATCTACAAATAATCCTTTAGGGTTTGTAAAAGTACCTAGTTGATTTTTAAAACGCCCTAAATCAACACCTGTCTTTCCACCTACTGAAGCATCAACCATACTCAATAAAGTGGTAGGAATATTTATAAAGTCAATCCCTCTCTTATAGATAGAAGCAATAAATCCTCCCATATCGGTTACCACTCCTCCTCCAAGATTAATAATCAAATCTTTTCTACTAACCTTATACTCGGATAACGCCTCCCATACTTGAAAACAAACTTCTAGTACTTTATTTTCCTCACCAACAGGAAGTAACATTACCTCCGCATCTTTCAACCCATCAAAAGAAGTCAATAAATACTCTAAGCAACAATCATGTGTATTTTCATCCACTAAAATGATCTTTTTGGAATCCTTATACTCGTCGGATATAAAGTTTGTAAAACTAGACTTAACGATACTTCCTAATTCGATTGAATAATTATTTGCTTGAATTTTCTTCATTCTAAAACTAAATCTGATTATATTTCAACAAATATAAATAAACACGTAGTATTTCATTCAAACATATTGAAAAAGCCTCTACTTTTGTATTACTATGATTTCATTTGAGAATACAGAAATTGCTTTTAAAAACAAGTCTAATAACGATTTGAAAAAAGCTTATTGGTTATTTAAAATAGTTGCTAATCCAAAGTTGGTTCATTTTGGTAAAGCGGCAACCAATATAGCATTAAAACTTCGACTTCCAATTGATGGCTTTATCAAAAAGACCATATTTAAGCAATTTTGTGGAGGAGAAACCATTAGGGAATGTGAAAAAGTTACCAAAAGTATGGCTGAATTTGGTGTCAAAACCATTTTAGACTACTCCGTTGAAGGAAAAATATCTGAAGAAGATTTTGATGCTACCGTAGATGAAATTATCTCAACAATAGAAGCCGGTAAAAAAGATAAGAATATTCCGTTTGCAGTATTTAAAGTAACAGGAATCGCACGATTTGGAATTTTAGAAGCTGCAAATGATGGGTTGGATAATTTATCTATAAAAGAGAAAAAAGAACTAGAAAGTGTAATAAATCGAATTGAACGTATTTGTAAAAAAGCTTTCGAAAATGATCAACCAGTTTTTATAGATGCTGAAGAAACATGGATACAAAATACAATAGATGCTATTTCCACTCAAATGATGAAGAAATACAATCAGAAAAAAGCAATTGTATTCAACACTGCTCAAATGTATCGTCACGACAGGCTAGTTTATTTAGAAAAAGAAATAAACCTTGCTAAAAGTGGAGCTTATTATTACGGCATCAAACTAGTTCGTGGTGCCTACATGGAAAAAGAAAGGGAAAGAGCTGACAAAATGAATTACCTCTCTCCTATTCAACCAGACAAAGCTTCTACTGACAAAGATTTTGATTTAGCTTTAGAACTGATAATAAACAATATAGACACTGTAAGCTTATGTGCTGGCACACACAACGAACAAAGCTCCTCTTACCTTTCAGAATTAATGTCTGATAAAAACATAGAAAACAATGATCACCATATTTATTTTGCCCAACTTTTAGGTATGAGCGATCACATATCATACAATTTAGCATACAAAAATTATAACGTTGCAAAATACGTTCCATATGGTCCAATAAAGGAAGTACTTCCTTATTTATTAAGAAGAGCTGATGAAAATACTTCAGTAGCTGGTCAAACAAGTAGAGAGCTTGATTTAATCGAAAAAGAAAAAAATCGAAGAAAAAAATAAAAAAATATATTTTTTTCTTGCTATTAAAAAAATAACATTTATATTTGTATTGATTTAGGTGGTTAGGTTAGTTAGGTTTAGAAAGCGAATGGACGCCCGTCCATTCGCTTTCTTATTTTAAAGACCTTTTTTTAATTAAAACTAAACAATGGTAAGTGAAGATATTTTTTATTTAGTATCCGTTATTTCGATATTCCTTTTGACCTTCTTTTTCTATATTTACAAATCTTAAAATCGATTTAAAAAATTTTTAATTAACTTATCTATAGCATGTATTTATTTTGGTTATTTCTTATACAACCTAGCATATAAGAGTTTAGGTGGTTCTGGTTTAGTACGGTTCTTTTACTTAATCACATCTTTTGGTATTCATTGGCTCATACTCATTATTTTCAATTTTAAATTATTTTTTTTTAGAAAAATCAATTAATAATTTGTTAATGATAAAATAATATTTAAATTTGTACTGATTTAGGTGGTTAGGTTAGTTAGGTTTAGAAAGCGAATGGACGCCCGTCCATTCGCTTTCTTATTTTAAAGACCTTTTTTATTTAATCTCCAATTCATCATTTAAATGGATCAAGTGCAAAACGTGGGGAGGGATTTATAAATAAATTTATTTCTTTGTAAAAAGAAACGAATTTTGGATAATTATATTGAGTTATTGAAAATGATTCTTCCATCTGTTTTGGTTGAACATTTTGATTTAGTAAAATCAGAAAAAATAGAAGA
>Ga0228670_1000227_pt1 | contig 34607 bp, 29 predicted proteins | sample 85DmetaG_FD_182785 | JGI IMG/M metagenome (GOLD analysis project Ga0228670, IMG submission 182785) | Seawater microbial communities from Monterey Bay, California, United States - 85D | ecosystem: Environmental > Aquatic > Marine > Coastal | place: USA: California | collected 2016-10-13
GATAAAATAAAATATCTTAACCAAAAAATAGAATCTTTGAAAAGAACTCAAGTATTTTTAGAGAAACCTAAAATTGAATATTCTTCTTTTGAAGAATGGGAAACAACAAAAGAAAAAGCCTATCAAATTATAAAGAATGGCTTAGATCAATGGATTATAGATGATAATTTTGAATATTGTGATATGATAGAGTGGGGCTTAACTCCTGGGCAACGTAGAAATATCACATATAATACAGAGAAAGCGTTAAACCTGATTACAAAAGAAAATTCTAAAGAATGGAGCGAAAATATTGCAAATACAATAACTTATGGTATTGAAGGTTTTTTGAATGCATTTATACAAATTGGAAATTGGGAAAGTATATATTCTAGACTAACACCAGAAACAATGGTAGAACTAATATATAATAATATAATTTGGCAATTAGATGATGAACGCACTTCATCATGTAAAATTCTAGATTATATTCCTTTATATCCTTGTAAAGGCTGTGGAAAAAAGATTTCAAGTCGTTATAATTGTTTTAGTTGCGAGTGTGGTGACAACTAAATTTTTGTGTAGAGAATTTGAAAATATATCTACTTCAAAAAAGTTTAAAATATTGTTTTCTAAATAAATGGAATTAGAACCAGATAAAGAAGACTTTGTAATTTGTGAGGGAGACCCAATTTGTATATACCCAATTGTGGGTTTATTCCAAATTCTTGTAGATACAGGAGATGATAATAAGAGATTAATAACACTGTTAGGTGAATCACATGGTTTGTTGGATGTAGAGCCACCAAATAACGCAGTATCCGTTCGAGATTACGTATTATATGTACTGGAATCCAACAGGCACCACGCAAGAATAGGATTAGAAATAGGTAAAAATGATACTGAAATAAAAGATTACTCTTCTCCTAACATAGATAATATACTAAAACTCAGAAGTGCAGGTTTTGCTGAAAATATAATTGGTATGGATATTCGCCGTCTCATATTAGAAGACAAGCAGGATTTATTGTACATCCACAAATTATTTGTGGATGAATTTGGTCATCCTGTTAGTACAGATATTATCAACACTTTAATATTAAGTAAACCAGGTGGTATGTATTCAATGGAAAATCTAGTAACTGAGGCAATAGAAAAGGGATTTGTCTTTGATGTAAAGTTATCAGAAAATTCACAGCTAATACTAAAAAGCTTTGCAGACGAGATAGAAGCCATGATCACTCAGTTTAATATGAGAAGTAGTGGTTTAATTAGAATATATAATCTTCTACTAGAAGATTATAATTCGCCAGAATTTTTTGAAAAATGGACCGAAGACCTAGTTAAGCCCTTAGAAGATTTATGGCAAAAAATAAACGATTATTTTATCCTCCGCGATATACTTGCGCAGAATAAATCTATAAATGAGATTGTAATAGTAATTGGGTTTTATCATGCCGAAAATATAGCTAATATATTAAGTAAAAATCATGATAATAGGTTATTGCGGGATAGCACAAATTGTATAAGTTGTCAAGAAAATAAAGCAGTAATTTCACATGAACGTATATGGACTAAGAATCCTTTAGGTCAACCATCCCATTGCGTCGATTGTATGTGGGGTTATCCTTTGTTAAATTACTGTATATCGTTATTTAACCTACATGCTATTGATGATAATATATGTAAAAAACTTTTCAAAGATGAGGGAGGAGCACATGCACACATGGCTGAAGAGGAGACAACAGGTGCAGGTAAAACGGATTCATCTTTGAGAAGGCGGAAGAGTAGAAGTAGTAGGAGTTCTAGTCCTTATAACAAAAGATAATTCAGGATTTTATATCGTGACAAGTTTTATTATAATATTATAATAAAACTATATTCTATATTTTTACACAACTTCCTTTTCCACAACCCATTCCAGGAACTCTTCTATATCCTTTCCAACAAGATTTTGGACATTTACCCCTACGAGATTTCTTTTTTGGTGATTTCCTCTTAGATTTCCTCTTAGATTTCCTCTTAGACTTACTCTTAGACTTCCTCTTTGGTGATTTAAGCTTAGATCTCCTCTTAGACTTCCTCTTTGGTGATTTTCTCCTTGATTTCTTTCTTGGAGACTTACGTTTAGACTTCCTCTTTGGTGATTTTCTCCTTGATTTCTTTCTTGGAGACTTACGTTTAGACTTCCTACGTGGAGGAAGAGAAGTGCTCCCTCCTTTTCCCGCCCAGTTATGCTTACACGCCCAATATCGAGCAGTAAGTTTGTCGTTAGCGGTATGACACCTTTGACGAGCTCTGAAACTCTTTCGCGCTGCTGGACTATAGTTATGACCATATCCTGTAGCACCGAAGTGAACAATCTTTTCCTTACCACCAGAACAAGCTTTTACTACGCTTTTCTTTCCTGCTCTCCAAGATTTCATTGGTTTATTACAAGGCATTTGAGATTTTGATTTTTTTATTGGCATTTTATTATAAGTATAGATATTTTTTTCTCCCCTCTTCTAACTTTTTTTAAATCATACACATGTTAAAATTATTTTAAGTGTGTTCCTAAAACCATAGCTATTTCCTTTTTATTATGTAAACCAGTAATACGAATATTGTTATCCGCTGCTATTTCCTTTAATTCTTTAAAAGTATAATCGTAATATTGTTGTTCAATATGTTCGAATGTTATTAGAAAAGAAATTGTTTGTGAAATGGAAATTAAAGATTTAATAAAAATTTATTAAAATAATGCATATTATAAAAGTTTGATTAGTGCAAATAATTATACGCACAATTGACTTTTCCAAAACTATTTTTGGTTTTGGAAATAGTAGTAAGTTTAGTTTATATTCTATTTAGAATAACAATAATCATCTGTTGCAATAGATGGCCTTCCAGCATTATAAAACATTTTTCCACAATTTTTTTGCGCTGTATTTATATATTTTTTTTCATTTTCTAAAGTTACTCTGGGGTTTGGAACAATCATACACATTTTTTTAGAGTCATCACTACTACCTCCGTAGTTTTGACACACCCATTGTAATGTATCGTCAGGAAGATACTTATTAAATTTTTTACACTCATCATTAGTTTGACACATGCTACTACATCCCATTATCGAACATAATTCTCCCTTTTGACAATTACCTTGTACTAATTTATCAGGAGAGTTAAGAGGTGAACATTTTTGTACAGAGTAAGATGGTGAACAATTAGTTGTATCTTCTTGTTTACTAATTGTATCTTCTTGTTTACTAATTGTATCTTCTTGTTTACTAATTGTATCTTCTTGTTGATGAATAGTTTCTTCATGTTGTTTCAAGCTATGAGCGCCAACTACAACAGTTACAACTAAACCAATTATAATTGCTACTAGAAAACCAATAGTAATATTTATTGCTAAAGACATTTTATATTATGGCAATAATATTCTATTTTAATTTTAAAACTAAAGGAGCATGATCAGATGGTACTATCTTTTGTACCCCTAGCATTCTCAACACTTCTATTGATTTTATGGACTTAACCAAGCTAGGTGTTGTAACAAAATAATCAATTCTCCAACCATTATCATGTTCTCTGTAGGGAGGTATTCTCATATTCCAGTATGTAAATCCATAATCTAATGGGTATAATTCTCTATAAGCATCTATAAATCCATCATCCAGAATATTTTGTAAACCTTCTCTTTCTTCTAGTCTTAATCCAGCTCCTCCTCCAAACTTGAATGAATTTTCTGCAGCTTTCAGTCTATCTTGGTATTCTTTTGTTTTAGCTTTTGGATATTTTCTGTTACTATCCAGGATTTGTTTTGTTTTTTCTCCATTGTAAATATCTCGCATTGTCATAGCAACGTTAAGATCCCCGCACCAAATTACTTCGCCTACTTCTTCTTTGATTTTGTTTAAATGCTCCCGTATTGCGTTATCCCAGTTTTTTCTTCTGGCCATGTACAGTTCGTAATCATCATCTGCACGTGATGTGTTAGGAACATATGTATTAACGATAGCGAATTCTTTAAAATACGCAGTGATAATTCTTCCTTCGTTTCTTAGGTCTTCATCAATACCTTCTAAATCTGTACTTACGGATATAGGTTTTTCTTTCGTTAAAAGAGCAACGCCTGCATAACCCTTAACCACGGTAGAACTAGAGAAATAGGAGTGGTAGCCTTTAAAATGAAAGTCTTTTTCCATTTTTTCTTGTAATTTGGTTTCTTGTAAGCAAATTATATCTGGATCTTCTATTTTTAGCAATGTACCGAATGGGGAATTAGGATCTACGGACGAACCTTTTTTCCCTAATATATTTGTTCTTAAAGAATTTACATTCCAAGAAACTATTGTTTTACCCGAAGATTGGTTTTTAGTTATTATATTTTTACACCATTCGGTAATTCTGTTTCTCAGAATTCGATTTTCGTACAATCCATATAATGTGTAATAACAATCTTCTACCCATTCTAATTTTTGTTCATAGTCTAGTTTCTTCCATTCCCGTCTTATTTTTAATTTGATAGTTTTATCATCGAATTTTTTCTTTTCCGCTTTGTATTCTTTCCGATAAGCCTTCAAAAACACTTGGACATATTGTTTAAGACCCAATTTTTCCTGCTCGGTGGTAAGTTTTTGCATAGTAATAGACTAATTGAAATTTTAAGTAAAATTTCAATTTTATTAAATCAATGTGATTTATAAATTAAGCTAAAAAAGATAATGAATATAAAAAAGAAAAATGGCAAAAGTAATTTTTGACCGGTATAAAGTAGATGATGAAAAAGTAATTATTTCTGAAAATCTAGAGGAGTGCTGTATTTGCCTAGAAGATATTAAAAGCGATAGTTTTTTAACTACATGTTGTAAACAGAAAATACACAAGAATTGTTTAAAAAAATGGTGTAAAATAGCTATTGAAAAAGAAGAATTAGCTACATGTCCATTATGTATGCAATTATTTGATACAAAATATTTATTCACGAATAGTTTATTAACCAAATTAAAAATCTTATGTTTTGAATGTTGTGATGTAAGAATCAAGTCCTGATTTAAGCAGGGAAAACTGTACTATTTTGAACCATTGGAGGTTTATAAGGATATTTGTTAACTACTTCTTCTATCTCAGACATCACTATTTCTGTTAACTCCGATGTCCCAAATTCTGATTCAGCTCTTAATGTATCAGAGTCACATGACTTATAAAGATTATCTATGTCTTTAGTAGCAGCTTGGATATCTTCCGTTGATGGAACACCTCCTTCTACTGCATTATATAGAGTAATTGTGGCTGTAATTTGGCTTGAAAAATCCCTTACTGGATTTTTATTTTGGCATTTTGAAGGCTTAACTTCTCTACCCATGGATACCCTCGCCGAGCTACAAAATCCCCTAGTTACCCCGCCTTCATCAAATCCTCCAATACCTCTATATCTTACCATATCTTTTAGTGGAATTTGAATAAGTAATACTGCGTTGAATCGTTGTCCCATTGCTTTAATTCCAATGACTGTAGCAGATGCAGTACCTTCTGAGATTGCTCGTGAAATATCTTCTGGAGATTCATTTTGCGGTTCTCCTACTGGACATTTAGAAGCAGTAGCTTTTAGAAGGTATCCATGAACTTTTCCCGAACTATCTACTGCTTGGTGCTCAATTCTATGAGGTCCTGGACAATTTTGATGAATAGCTGTACCTTGTGAAGTACCTAGTAAAATTTGATTTCTTGGGTCTCCAGAATATCCTGTTTGATAGTTATAAAGTTCAACATAGAACTGTTCTTCTTTTTCTAATGGAATGAAGCAAGTTTGAAATCTTATATTAATATTTTCATAATCATGTACCAACCTAGTGTTAGTATTAATACTATGGCATTGAGCATATTGACCAAAATTTGATAGATAATTATGTAAAGTGATTGGACTTAGATAATTTCCAATTGTTTCATTTCCTTTGATAAGGCAAAACTCATTGGTTTTTACTTGTCCCAATCTTTCATTCCAATTTTCTGGTCGTACTACAAATAGATTATTACCATTTTCTGTATAGAGTCTCACATCTGTAATATTACTTCCAAGAGAAGATAAGGAACCGTTAGAAAATCCTCTATTTACATCTTCCCATGAAACAAAATTACAAGTGAACCCAGAAGGGGTATTCTTTTGAATTTGTTTGTAGATTTCTGAAATTGTGGATGTCATTTTTTTTAATTTTTTAAAAATGGGTATTCTTAAAAATTAATTTTATTTTTAGAGTATAGTTGGATATTTGAAGTTATCATTTTGATAATACCTGATATTTTTCTAAATATTAGTAAAAAGTTAGAAAAATTTTGTACTTTTAATCCTTTATCCCCACAAGGTATGCTGATAATAGGTTTAATTACATGTTTATTTAGATTATATCCTATAAAATATAGTAATATTATTCAACCTAATAAATAAAGTATTTATTTATTATATTTTCTATAAAAATAATATCCTATAGCGGCGGCTATAATTAGTAGTAACACAATACCAAGTATAATCCATATTAAATAATTATGAGGAGATAGATACCCTTTTGGTGTATGAGGACCCAGTCTTTTATCACTCTGAGTGGCAGCGCGATCAATTTCAGAAAAATCTTTAAAGTCACATCCAATAATCGGCTTGTTATCTTTGCCCCTAATAATTCCAGCTTGATCTTGGCTTTGGGGCCATGCGCTAGCTCCACCAGCATAAGTTTTATCTGTATAAGGCAATATTGTTAAATCTGCTAATAATACAGTCACGTTTTCGAAAGGCATCCAAATTCCATCTGGAGCGCCCCAACTAGCGGGCCATGGTCCTAAAACTAATCTACCTACCCTATTAGGAACAAAACGAGTAGTTCTGTGTATGGGTACTCCATCATAGAACCATGTAAGAATACCTGGTCCTACACCTATATCTGGTGTTATCCATTCAAATCCAATAGTGTGCCATTTACCATCACTTGAGGTAAAATCTGTTCCTGCTTTGGATTGAGTAACTTCTGAAGTGTAGGGGACAGCAGTATATTTGGTTTCCCATTCTTCCATATCACCCCACCAGGGATTACAATTAAAAGTATCCCATCCATTCTTATTACCTGCACCAGCTTTTTGTCCAACTCCTGTATTAGATGGAATTTCTATGTCAATTTCATGGCCCCAAGTTGTTACTACATCACCATCACGTGGAGATTGTGAATCGTCAGATGTTCCATCGCAGAAAGCGCAACCTTTACCACCAAATGTGGCTTTTACTTTGGGATCACAACATTTTGATCCCATGATAGTAGGATCACACTGTGCTGGTCTACTCTTTGAATATACATCAAGGCCTTCTACTTCACCTGTAGTAGGCCACGGGGCACAAGTACCTCCAATCAAAGGACACCACGCGCTAGCTGAATTATCCCCTTCAGACCAACACGGTATGTCTTTACCACCTTTTTGAGCACAATTATTACAAGTTGGTAAAAACCCATAAGGGAAAGTTTCAGTTTCCCCCTCATCAGAATATGCTTCAGTATATTGAAACATCCACATAGCAAATACATACCCTCTACCATTTTCATTTAATGTTTTTGGAAGCCATATCGTAGCCTCGTAATATCCTGGACCATACAAATCTCGGGTAACTATACATGCTCCAGTTCTAGCACCAACATCTAACCAAGCAGGATTTTTATCTCGATCATAACCCCTTATTCTTCCAGTGGCATTACTATTTTCCTCAGCTTTTCTCAGTAGGTAAGGAGCGCAATTTGTTCCACATTTTTCTTTTGTGAAATTTTTATAAATACCTTGAATTGGTCTATCAACATTAGTATTATTTTTTGTAGAGTCATAAAAATCCCCTCTTGCTGATAATTCTATAACATGTTGTTTTGTTACGGTATCACCTCTAATATTTGGAACCTTTCTAGTCACTGTTATAGGTTTTTTAGAAATAGTAATATTTTCAGCTAAGATTCCTCCATTAAACCATCCCCCTTTTTTTCCATGTTCACCTAAAGTGCCATTAGGAGCTTGGTCAATCTCATCTACAGTATCAAGATTTGGTTGTACTTGTCCCCAAGTTTTATGAACAGCAATAACTTCTGGAGGAATATAACCTTTATCATTTTTAACAAATAATAGTTCACCAAATTTCTTTTTATCTTCATCACCTCCAAAAAGTAAGGGTTTTACTTTACCCTTACCGATATCTTGCCATTTTTTAATTGCATCTTCTCCATATGATTTGCTAATATTTTCTTTTCTATTAAAATTTTCCCCACCATTACCATCTTTATCTTTACACGCAGTTACATCCCATCCAGTTGTTTCTTCAATATTACCTTTTCCATCTATTATACCCACAGTACAATTGTCATTAATACCTTCAAAAGAGTTTATACCAGAACAAATCCCTTTTACATTGTTATCCATAAAACTATTAACTGTTGCACCATCTATTGTTACAGATTCTCCAGGCCCCATAAGCCAGGGCATAGATCTTTGTGCAGTTTCTGCGTCCCAATGTTTTTTAATAGGTGTAGGTGCATAGAATGGATTTCCAGGTACAGAGACACAACCTATCTCTTCAATTTTTTCATTAGTAACTTCACTGAAATTATTAATGTCGGCTTGTACACCCAAATCGCCAGATTTACAAAATGGTACAACTTCTGGACGATCACTATCACTAGAAATTAATTTATCCCATGAATAACGGGCTAATTTTGATTTATTATTATAAAGTAAATTAACATTATTTACTGTAAAATTTTTTATTTCAGAATTACTCATACTTTTTATTAAAACAAAAATAAAAAGTAAATAATATACTAATTAAAAAAATTAAAAGCCGGAGCAGCTTTCATTTTTGCTGCTAATTCAAGCTCTTGAATTTTAGCTAGTGTTTGATTATTTTGTGATTTCTGATAAAAGTAGTATATTACATATCCTATAATTGCCAAAATGACAATACCAATAAGCCAAGGCCATAATGCTTTAAAAATTGTTTTTAATCCATCACCTATTATACTTGCCCCTCCTTTAATTATATCATGAGCTGCATTTTTAGTCCAATCAGCGGCTGCACTCCAAAAACTTACTTCAACACATTGGTAATGAAACCCCTTAGGTAATTTTGGTAATCCACCAGTACCACAACCAATTGCACATGAATTTGTAGTTGGACCTTTCTGTTGACAAGCCTGTCCCAAAGTAATACAAGGTTTAGGGTCACTATCAGTAGCCGTTGAATAAGTAAAACTTTCTTTCTTTTTCTTTGGTGTCTTTGGATTATTCACTTTGTTTAAACATTGTGATAAATCCAAACAATTTTGATTACTAGTTGGCCCACATTCACATATCCCCTCCCCTATTTGCTGATTAATCTCATCACAAATTAATTGCACTGCTTTTCCTGAACTTGTACTACCGGAAGTTCTTGGTAAATGACATTCGGAATTTATAGGATTGGGTACATTATCCCCGCATTGAAGAAAAGCAGGTTTACATTTTTTACCCGTATTTGTATTTACAATCCAACATCCATTCATTGCATTTTGGTGCTGTTTAATCAATTTAGCAACTTCAGCCGCTGCAAGAGCCCCTGCGAGAAGTTTTGCGATTGTTGTACCTTTCTCTTTAAGAGTATCCACCCATGATTTTTTCTCTTCTCCTCCTTTTGAATCTTTCTCTTCATTAAGTTCATTACTTTTAATTTCTTGGATTTTTTCTAAAGTTTCTTTATCTTTTTCAGTAAGTGATTCGGGATCATCGGGATTAGGATCTTCGCTCACTCCTTCTTTCTCTACTATTTCGTCACCTATTTTTTTTGAATCGGTTAAATTTTGTCGTTGTTCATAACCTGAACTTTTCTTATATAATTCTTCTTGGGATTTTATATTTTCTTTAATATTTTCATCCATCTTATCTATATCAAATCCTAAATCTTCTAGTGCACCACTAAAATCACCATCTAACATTTTTTCGTTGATTGCTGTAGGATCAACTTTTTCTCCCTTACTATTTTCAAGTTTTCCTTCATCGTCAATAGTAAAATCGGTACTACCGAAACTAGTATCTTTAAAATTTTCGTTAATTTCTTTTATATCACTATCAACACTACCAGGTTCAAACTCACTTTCGATTTTTAAGCCATCAAGTGCTTTAGTAAGTTCGCCTATTTCACCGGTTATCTCAATTTCTGGCATAATTTATTTATTTAATATAAATAAATAGAAAATATTTTCATTAAAATAAATGAGTAAGGGTGATTTAAGTCCTAGTAAATATTGTGAAAATACAGCAATTTATCAAACCCAATTAAAAAATCAAATTGGCGGTGCTGATACATTAGCTTATTATAATAGTCTATGCGATGACTTGATTAAATCAAAGTCATCTATGGATAAGATAATAGATGGTTTAAAAAGTTTAAAACCCAACGCAGATGGATTAGTAGATGATGCTAAATTTATTGGAGAAAAGTTAAGTGATGTAATGACAGCTATATTGTCACCAGAAGGTTTAGAAATGATAGGGATTTTTAAAGGAGTAAATCTTGCAGCTAAAAAGGTTTATCAAGGTCTTGCTAGTATGATAACTAGTGGTGTAACTAAAAAACTCACAGAAAAAGTGGCACAAGAAGCAAGTGAAGAAGCAGGTGAAGAAGCTTCGGAATATATAGCTGCAGCTATTGTTACAAGAATTACTCAAGAAGTTATTGAAAAAGCGGTTCAAGAATCTATGATGATGATTCTTTTAAATCTTGCTGCTTCTGCAGCAGAAGAAGTAATGGCTGCTTTTGATATATTACAGATGGTAGGTATGGTATTAGATATGATGGATCCAGATGGATATAGTTTAGAGATAACAAGTGGTGGAAGTGAAGGTCTTCTTAGTTCAGATACTAATCAATTAGAAATGATTAATAAAAAATTTAATCAAGGTTTTACAAATTCTTATTTAAGTAGTTTTAAGGTTGGTAAAGATAAAAGTGGAAGACCTATATATGGTAATATCTGGCCTATAGAATTTTTCGCAGATCATTTACTTATATCTGAAGACGATTCTAAATTCAAAAATAATAGATCAAAATATAGCATGAGATATTTAAATTGTTTAAAGGATACCAGTGATGGTAAACCCATAAACCATATTTGTAGTACAAAAAGTAACATAGTAGATAAGAATTGGTTAAATAACCAAAAAACCACTTCTCTATCATTAGCAACTGATAATAATTCAGTGGTAGAAAATTGGTTATTAAAATGGTTACCACTAATAATTATGTCTATTTTAGTCTTATTAATTATAATTTTCTTTTTTATTAAAGTTAGTAAATCTAAATAGATTTAATTAGTTAAACATAAAACCGAAGAAGAGCAATAATAGCTGGAATTTGACACCCATAAACCCCATGCCTACCTCTATTATGTTTAGGGTAAATCATTGGACCTATAACCCTATATACAGGATCACCACGTGCACTTAATATATTAAAATAATTGTAAGATGCTTCCCAAGCTGCCCAAACATCTTGTTCACCTTGTAATAAAAGAACTGGTGGATGATTTTTCAATTTACCAGTATCATAGTTATCTTCAGTTTTGTTATTAGGACAGCATCCAACATCTGTGTCAGCACAAGGCTTGTAATTTTTGGGTATGCTGTCATTATAATTATAACACCAATAAGACCCACCAGCAATCATAATTCCTAACGAGATCTTCGGAAATAATACACCTGAACTAGTTTTCATAAAAGGAAAATTGTTTATCATACGACTAATTTGTTGTGCGCCAGTAGAATAACCAAGCGCAGCCATTCGATTGTAATTAAAATTTATATCTGGTATTAAATTATTTTTATGTATCTTTTCAAAAAGAACTTTCATGGCATCAGCGTCTGGATTTTTTCCATTATTCCAACATGCATCATTAACCTTATCTGATGTACATTCTGACCAGAATTCAGTATCTGGTAATAATTCAGAGATATTCACTAACACAAAACCTGAGGCAACAATATGTTTTAACATTAACATATATGAAGCTAAACCCGAAGTAATATCATCGTCAAGAGGAGCAATAGAATTATTTTTTTTATCAGTTTGTATTTCAGCAATTCCTCCTATCACCTCGCGGTTATTCCAAGCGGTACCAATACCATTAGTTTTCATAAATTGCCATGATAAAACATATGGCCAGCCACCATCAGGTTGTTTAGTATTAGGAACAGTTACCGCTATAGCCCTTTTATTATTTGGAACTTTGCCTATTGGAGGCATATTATCCATGCCTCCGTCAATGGTTGTCCAATATTGTTTATATATATCGCTAATTTGGGTTTTAAAAGGTGTTTGACCATTTGTTACTGATTTATCAAATTTTATTGCTGGAAGAGGAGATAGTGGTTTCATGTCTGAACACTTAGCTGTACCCCCAGCTTGAGAAACTACACAGGTTTTTGTATTTTTAAATAAGCTAACAGGAGAATTAAAAGTTTGAAGTTGGCATTTTTTACCATTTTTAATATAACACCATGGTACATTTTTACCATCTGAGTCAGTTTGATTATTGGCAGGGGGTTTTTCATAACAAGGTTCCCCAGGATATTCTAAACATTTATCTTTTACAGTACAATTACTACTGCATCCAGGTACATTAATACGCTCATTGTAAGGAATTTTACATTTTTCGGTTTTTGGTAATGGTTTAGGTTTAGGAGTTTCAGAACGTTTTCTAAATATTTTATAAGACACATATAATAATACTACAATTATTACAAATAAGCTTAAAGCTAATATAAATTCATACATATTTATATTATAATTAAAAAATAAATCTAAATAGATTTAATGAGTTTTTTTGTTTATTATAAATAAATGTCATCTAAAACTTGTTCGATAACATCTGATCCTTCATGTTTTGAAACACAGATAGAAATGAATAAAAAACCTGTACTTCCTACAAAGGATGATACAGTACCTACAAAAAATGATTGTAAGCCAGCTAGATGTATAAATGTCAAAGGACTAAGTCCGGAACAAATAGCTAATATAAGTGTTAATTCATATGGTCCTCCTGAATTAACAGCAGCAGCTATGTATGCAATGAATAGAATAAATAAAGATAAATGTACAGATACAGAAACATTAGCTAAATATGCCACCAAAACTCCAGCGAATGAGCAAAGTTGCGGAGGTAGTAAAACTTGTCCTGCAGGACAAGTTTGTAAAGATAATATGTGTTATATTAGTCCATTCGAATGGGTAGAAACACCAACTTCTACCATGTGGAGATGTCCAAATGGAGTCGAGGATTGTAATGCTGGAGTTTGTAGAATAGTTGATGATAACTTTTGTCTTAATTATAGTCAACTTCCCTGGACAGCAGTTTATAAAGAAGGACAAACTCCAGAGTTTGTGAGTTTACCTCAAAAAGTTCCTTGTGAAAAGAGTGAAGATTGTGCAAATATACATGGATATGTAAAAGGTGGTCAATGTGTGACAGCAGCAACTGGTGAAAATATGTGTTCACCTGTCATGCCCTACTTAGAATGGCACCCTTCTCTACCTTGGACAGAAGATGATGTTTGTGGGCCTACAGGTAACGCGGGTAAAAATAAAAAATCAGGTAAGGCTTCAAATTGCGGAAGATGTGTTTTTGGTAATCATTCTTTAAGGAAATTTTGCGAATTCCCAATAACAAGACGTTCTGAACCTACTCATGGAGCAACTGACGTACCACCTTTTTGTTATAATCAAAGTGATGGAAGTTGTAGAATGACACCATCTTATTGTAAATGGGAAGGTATATCTTATAAAGACGATGGTTCTGACGAAACTAATAAAGTTGTTGAGGAGTCAAAACAGTTTGCATGTAATAGAAAGAATGCAAAATGTTACGTTCCTAAAGGACAACAATGGGGAGAATTTGTTTTAGGTAAAACAATGTTTAGAGACAAACAGAAACTACTTGAAGGTTTAATAGCCACCGCTGGTTTATTAAGCGGTGGTACTATTGATATAGCGATGGCAGCAGGTGCCGATTATGCAATCGAAAAAACAGGATTTTTAAAGAATAATAGAAGTCAATATTTTTCACCAGCTTACGATAAAAATTATTTTAAAGAAGACTTTGAACAACTTCCCGTTATTAATACTGAAAAAGCAAAGGAAACTATATCAAAAAATTATGTTGAGAATTTAATTAATCAAGTTAAAAAAGGTCTCCAAAAATCACCAAATACTATTAAAAAACTTATTGATGATAAATATATGGAATCTAAAAATATCATTTCTAAAAATATTGCTGGTGAAGGAATAAACATCTATGCTATAGAATGGAATGATAAAATAAATGATACTTCATCTATTGGTAATATGGGATTTATTGCTTCCGAATTAAAAACCAAATATCCCCATCTTGTTAAAGAAATTGATGGGGATCAATATTTAATTATGAATAAAAAAGATATTACCAATAAAGATTTAAAAAGACTTTATTTCTTCGCAAACAGTTCAAAATGGCTTAATAAAACACTTCTTGAATTACACTTAAGTAAGTTTGGGAAATAAAATTACTCATTGAGTTTTCTTTGGACTGCTTGATCCTTTTTGATAAACAGAATCACCTTTATATTTTATATTGATGATTTTCCTTTTTATAAATTCATTCATTATATCAAGCATAGATAATTGTTTTTTATTAGGGTTAGGAATGAATATGTATTCTTTTCGGGCTTTTTTACAGCAATAAAATGACTGGATTTCGTATATTGGTTTTGCACATTGGTAACCAATAGCTTTATTCACTGTAGTATCATATATGTATACTGGTTCATATTTTTCCCAAGTACAATTCTTCTTACCTCTACAATCTTTTTCTGATAAATCTTTACAAGAACCATCTTCTCCTGCACAGTAGCTATCATTACATATTCTTCCAGTAGGGAGACCATAAACTAATACATCTTTACCATCGAACCAAATCCAATATTGGGATTCTAAAACATATATTAAGACTGAGTTAAGATATTGTTGGTATTGTATTTTAAGTGAGTTATTTGTATTTATTAATGATAAGGGTTTTAGAACTTTATCTCTTATCACTAAGAAATGTATGGCCAGACCAAATAATATAGCTATGATAAAAATCCATATTTTTATTAATATAGTATAATTCATCTTTTATAATAATTAGAAAAAAAATAGTATTATTATAAAATGAACTACCCGTATATAGTCGGACTCCTAATAATATTAATAATTATAATTTTATTCTCGTTTTTATCCATATATAAAATATTTATATATTCCCCAGTAGCTCAAGAAGTTTTTATAGACCCTGACTTACGTGATACAAGTAAAGAGTGCTCTACTACTCCTCAGCTTTGCACACAAGACAAAGACTGTAAAAGTTGTAGGGAAGCTAATGAAGTAGAAGTTACATGTCAAGATATTAATAGAAGTGTATTACAAGCGAAAAAATATGGAAAAACTGGTGGTAAGTACTGCTTACCCAAAAAAGCTGATCAACCATGTAATGAAAAACTTGGTGGTATGTGGACCTGGTCTGGTTTTTCTGGATTAGATGGATTGCCTAGTTCCCAAGAATGGGATTGTCTTTGTACACTACCGGAAATAGCAGCAAGCAACGGGTGTGCATTAAATAGTAATATATGTAAAGGAGGTAAATTTGAATATGATAGTCAAGGTGCTCAAAGTAATACACCTCCTCTTCCAGTTCACTGTACATGTCCGGAAGGACACGTTAAGATTTGGACTGAAAACGGTGCTATTTTATGTGTTCCTTATAGTCCTGGTTTTTGTGCGGATGAAAAGGGTGTATACAATCAAGAAATATGTAGAAACTTCTTCCCAAACCCTAATGATAATATATGTGGTTTAGAACCTAAAGATGGAGTTAATGATTGCGGCAATCCTGCACCAAAACCAGACCATAAAATTAATTATATTATGTGTGCAGATTTAGTAGACAAGAAAAATAAAAATAATAATTGTATATCAGCATTAAATGATCAGATGAAAACAAGGGGTGTATCAAAATGTCATGATTTAAGTATTCTTGATCTTTCTCTTGTAGGAAGTAAATGTGAAGGTATACCTTTTAAATTTACACAGAATATAATAGATGACGAAAAGAAAAATTTATGTGAATACATCAATGCAAAGGATTCATGTGCAGATTCTTTAAAGGCATCATTTGATTCTAAGAAGACAACTTGTACTCAATTAGACTATGATACTGTTTTTAATCTTGGTAAAAATTGTGGCGCTTTTCCTGCCGAAATTTTATCAATCTAATTATTTTATATAAATGTTTATATTATATAAAATAATGAAATCTAATGGTTTAAATATTTTCAATATAGTTACTCTATCAGTCTTTTTACTAATAATCGTTTTTACAATAATTGTATTGACTCAATCAAAAAGAGTATTTGGACAACAAATGGAAAATTTTGCAATGAAAAATTCCTGGGAGATAATAGCAGTATTAGTTACACTATTAATATTTAATGGACTTACTGGTATACATAAATTTTCTAAAAAAGATTTAGATAAATCAATTATCGTCAAGTATCTTATAATTTCATTAACAATAGGTGTAGTCGTAGGAGGAATTTATAGAGCATCTACATACGTAGACGTTATACCTACAGATACTGCTTCTACAAGCAGAATGAGTATTTTAAATCAAATAATGATATCTCTTCTTGGACCGCAATGGGGATTAATACTAGGGGTATTTGTAGTATTTTTATTAATAGTATTTGCGGCATTATTTATTAATACAAATGCTATTTCAGTAAATGTAGAAGGAAATAATAATAAATACCTGATTATGTCATTAGGGATGATAACTCTTATCGCTTTATCAGTATTTTATTTGGGATACAAAAAATACAAAGCTGACCAAGATCGAATAAATAAAGCAAAAGGAGAAATTACCAGTAAAACTAATAATACCCAAGAAATTGTTAAAATGAGTCTAATATTTGGTTTAGTTACACCCTTAACTATATTTCTAGCTTATTTTTTGATTAAAGGTGTTGCATCTTCTATTAAAAATCACAATGCTCTTCAAGCTAAACTAAAAGCATTACAAGCTCAAGCGGCGAAATAATTATATCTTACTGCTGATATGTTACTGAGTTACAACCAAAATTACTAAGATAGCTCTTATTAGCTGCAAAAGCAGCATCATTTGTAGAATAACATCCACCACCACAACCTCTGCCAAACCCATTTTTCTGGTCATCAATACACCTTTGTTTTGATTCAGTATTCCAATCTACTGGATTTTGATCATTAACTTTTACACAACCACCTTCTATATCCTTATTAGCTATATTATAACAAATTCCATTGATAAATTTATTAGTTCTTGTATTGCCATCTGTTACTGCAACACAAGAAGGTGCTTTTCCAGTATTTTTGTTGCCCATATAAGTTATTAAATTGTAAATAGGTGTTTCAGCTTGTTTTATGCAATCTTCTGCGTTTTTAACAGGAACAATATGACAATCTTTAGCATTTAAACACTCTTCACTTGAATCTGTACATATATTACCATTTATACATTTTGGCACTGGTTCAACACCAGGAATATCTTGCTCTGATATGTCATGTGTACCTTTTATACATGCATCTTTTCCAATAAAACAACTATCATTAAAAATCATACTACCTTTAGTGTAATCATGATTTATTTGCCCTGGGGAAGTTCCGCAATACTCTGATCCATTACAATTAGGGTTTGAGTGAACTGCATAGGATGAACAACAATATTCATCCCCGACTTTTTCACACGAATTATCATTATAATTGGTTGTTGTTCTTACCCAATAAGCAGGTTTATTAGTACTATTTTTTATAGAAGTATTGCTATAAAAGTCACTTAAGCATCTTGCTGCGCCATTTTCATCGTCTGGGTAACACAAAGTTTTAGCTTTATCTGAGAGAGCTAAATTTCCATCAGCTTTAAATCCTCCATTATTTAATCCTTTTTCACAATTTGCTGCTGTTCCTTTTTCACAATATCCAGACACACCATCAGGACCCCAACTCTTAGTCTTATCTGATTTTGTTGTTGGACTATAATAAATGTAACTTGATTTAGTTGGATTATTATTATCACAAGTTTCTTTATCAGCCCAACATATATCTGTTGAAGAACACTCTTGATATTTACATTCTTTATCATTATCACTATACACAAATCCCTTAAGTTTTATATTTTTGGGTAATTTAGTATTACAATCTACCCCCGTCCAGCCATTATTACACTTGCATATGTTTTTAGAACAAGTTCCGTTTATACATCCTTTTTCACAGATATCATCACCAGAAGTAGTTAATGATGATTTAGAAATATTTGGTGTTGATTTTTTACACAGGTAAAAAAGTGGAATTAATAATAGAATTGCAAAAATAAATACTAGTAAAAAAATCCATTTTGAATAAGGTTCCATATTAATTATTTATTCATACCAATAATTCTCAAAAATCTTTTTAAAAATATCATTATTTTATAAAATAATGATAATTTTTCCTATTGTAGCATCAGTTATAAGTTTACTAGTTTTAACTGTAATAATTGTCTTACATTTACGTAGATGGCCATTAAGGTTTTCATTAAAAAATATTGGATATTATGATAGAAATTTATTACTATATATTAATAGTACTTTAGTTCCTAAAGAAAATTTTAAAATCCCTGTTGGAAAAACCATTGATATTGAAATAGGAGATACAAAAAATAATACTATTAATCCTAAGACTGGTAAAAATTTTACTAGAAACGAAATTACAGAGTTTTCATTTAAAATGCTTCCTGCTGTTGAAAGTGATATTCATTGTCCTAACACATGCCCTACCAAGTGTCCTCAAGAAAGAGTTTGTACAGTACACTCTCATTGTTCAAATTGTCCTAATGGGGATTGTAGCTGTACTTGTACTAAATCAGGTGATGACTGCTGTTGTTTGCCAGCTAATTGTCCGGATATAGAAGAAATTAATAAATATAAAAATCCTGAAATTTGGTGTATAGGTAATAACGATATTAATGATCCAGGTTTTGGATTCAAAAATTCAATTCAATTTATAAGTGAAAACATACCTAATGATATTACTATTACAAAAACTAGTATAGCTAATACTGATACACCTACCGAATACTCTACTACTGTTTTTACAAAAGATAATATCCCTGTGTCTGCAGAAACAGATGGAGCTAATCCAAAACAGGAAATTGTAACTAATAAATGGCCAGAGTCTTTCAAAAAATTCGCGTATGGTGAATTTAGACCATATACTGGAGCTGAAAAAAGCGACACTGTATGGAATAATGTGGGATTTTATAATGTTAAATTAAATAATGGAATTCCTTTTATGTAAAAATTTATTTTATACTTAGTATAAATGAGATTTAATTTTAGTATAATAGTGGTAGCTTTATTTATTGTAATTTTGGTAATCTTTGTTGCATCAATCTATGAAATGATAAAGCCACAATCTACAAAGTCAAGATATTCTTTTACTCCATTTCCAGATGTAGCTCCAATTGATATACCAGATGCTAATATAGGTGCATCTGCTAATTGTACAAGTAAACTTGTAGAATGTAAGGATCCAGGAACCACAATAGGTTGTCAAGATTGTGGAGATACTTTTTCCTGTGAATCTGTAAGCCCAGGAGAAAACATAATTATAAATGGAAATACGATTAAAGCTAAGGATAAAAAAAACTATTGTTTACCTAAAGGATATAATAACATGAATTATGGATATGGTTGTAATTTAAAAACTGGAAGAGCAATATGGTCTGCAACAGCTAAAGGAGGTGCTCCTGGTTGGGCGTGTGAGTGTCTATATCCAGAACTTTTTGCTGGACCAGCATGTTCTACATTTGTTGGATGTACAGATCCAAGTGATGACGGACAAGGTGTTAATATAGATCAAGGAAAGGGTGCTGGAAAAAATGAGCTAATAAATCTTAAAACTGGAGCAGTTTATGATATCAAAAAGGATGACATAACACCATATGATATCAATGAAGATGGATCACCAGTTTATGGTTGTTCATGTAATTCAGGAAAGTATATAAATGATAAAGATGAATTAGTAGCGGATATTGGTTTCAAACAATATGTAAAACTTCCAGGGGATAATTTTAGATGCCATTTAGATCCATGTTCAAAATACTCTGGTGGAGAAGGTGGTATACCTTATACTATTCCTTTTTGGAATAGCGAAAAAAATAGATGTCAATGTAATAATGGACAAGATAAATTTGCATATTCAGATAAAAAAGGTATATGTTTTTCAATTCCCGAAAATGCTTGTAATCAAAATTTTCAATTAGGACGTTGGGAGTATTCTTCAAATAAAGAGGAGAATTGGTATGGAAAAGGAGGCTGTAAATGTGATGATTGTAAAGAAGACCCTTCTCTTGAAGGTCAAGAGGGTGAATTTAAAACTTGTGATGCTGTAAAACAACAATGTGATTCAGAATATATTAGTCACCCAGGTGAAACCATACACAATATGTTAGGTGTTGAGGGTACTCCTAATTGCCCAGAGATTGGTGCTACTTGTACAGATCTTTGTAATAAACCTGGTAGCGGAAAAGATGGAAATGGTGTAAAAGTATCATTGTGTAGTATGCCCGGAACAACTACTACTGGTAAATGTTGTATTATGTCTGCAAAATGGAAATCAGATGGCAAAGATGGACCTTGTTATGATCTTAAAGATCCTGTAACTAGATCCGAAACACTAAATCCAGCTCATTCTGTAGATGGTAGTGGAGCTGCGTATTGTAATTGTGCACAGGGAGTTGATGGCAAAAATTACTCTGGGAGAAATTGTACTAAATGGTGTTTTGATGATGACCAAAAAGTGAAAAGTAACGAAGCTGGTATGTGTTGTAATCCACCTTCAGGATTTGAAAATTCAGTTGGTGGAGCTGGATGGGATGCTGTACAATGTGGACACCATGGAGATATAGGGAAAGGGCTTGCGGGTAATTTCATGGGAAGTTTTAGTCATTTAGGACATGAAATTAAAAAATGTTTTGGTTCAGAAACTATGTTAAAGACTTCATCAGGTGATAAAAAAATTGGTATGTTGAGTATAGGTGAAGATGTTTTAACTTGGAATAATAAAAATAATAATTTTGAGTATCAACCGATATTATACATCCGAAAGCATAAAAATATCAATAAAGGTAAAATGATTAAAGTAGTTACAAACTGCGGTGATGATTTTATTTTAACATCCGACCACAGAGTATATGTCAATAACACTACAACTAAAAAAATAGAAGATCTAAATACAAACGAAAAATTAAAAACTATGGAAGGTGAATGTTTTATTCAAAAACAAGAAGAGTATATTGATATTCCTCTTTCACCTATTGTTTTAAATGGTAATGTAGTTACATCAGGTGGAACTATAGTTTCTTGTTGGACAGGTAATGATGAGAATGTTAAATTTATGGAAAAATTAATGAATCTAACAAAAGAATACTTTAGAACTCATACAGCAGAAGAAACTGGAAAAGTTATGCACGCCGTCTATGAAAAGTGTATTGAGAATAATAAAAACACAGACAACATACCATCTATATTAAAAGAATTATCATTAAATAATTATATTAAGTATTTATAAAATGTTCAATGATAAATTAAAAAAATACAGTATTTTTATTATAATTACTCTGGTGATTGGATTAGTAATTAATTTAATATTAATGTTCGCGTTTTCTCTCCAAAATATAGGTGTTGATAAAGATGCTTGTGACAAAAAAAATCTTGATATGTATAATAAACTAGTAAGTGATGAATATAAAGCAACTAACTCAAATGATATAATACCAAAAGTTTATCAATCTCATAAAGATAAAAAATTAGTTGATATTAAAAATAAAGATTGTGTTTATTGGCAATCTGATTTTAATGTCTGTACTAATGGTATATATTCAGAAAAGGGGTTTTGTAACATAGATTCTAGTATTACTAAAGTAATTATCCCATTTATTTTATCTATAATATTTTTGATATTATTAATAATTTCTATTATATTTCATTACAAAAAGTAAATAAATTTTATAATATAATATAAATGGAAAGTAATAAAAAGACAATGATAGCTATCTTAATATTAGCTATATTAGGATCGGCTTCTAATATACTTAATATTTTTGTATTTAATAGATAAATTATATTTGAGCTAATATAATTTTCTTATTTGAACACATTAACACCATTACCTTGCCATTGTTGCCTAGTAATCTCAAAGGGTGATGTGTCGTTTGTTGTACATTGTTTGTCACTCCAGGGCCATGGATATTCATCACATTCGTCACTAACACAATCATCGTCATTATCACAACTTCCACTGTAATCTGTTTTCTTAGCAAAGCTACATAATTGATCTTTCTCATTTTTTGCAGGTTTTTTACCAACTGTTTTTAAATATTTTGCATATTCTTTATCAGTCATATTTCTATACGCTTTTGTATAACATGGATCGCATATAGCTTTTGTGTCACTGCCCTTGCCTACAACTTTACAATAACCTCTTGGTAATCCAAAAACACCAGTCTCCTTACTGTATTCTAATTTAGCCTCATTTAAAAACTGTGGATTAAGGACTTGATTGGCTAGGTTTCCAGTACCTTGTAAACCTTGTGTTCCCATCGTTCCACCACATGGATTTAGTTCTGGACCACAAGGATCGATACATGTAGAATTTATATAACTAGTATTTGCATCTACAGATGCAGATGTGTCAGGTTTAGTACATTTACACGCACCACCATTGCCATCAGACAAACCAACTGGATTACAAGAATCTCTTATACATTTTTTGGTATTAGCACACCATCCTTCAGTATCTTTACAAGCTGAGTAAGATTCCCACTCGTATACTGGGTAATCTTGATTTAGTTTTACTATATCTAATTCTGGAATCTTAGTTTTAGGATCATATACAACTTTGCCATCTTTCCCAATTAGTTTAGGTAAATATTCGAAAGGTATAAAATAAGCACACGCTTCTCCTTCCGGACAAGGATAGGTAAAATCTCCCATTTCTTCTGTTTGACCATTATTCCACTCAAGGTAAGAAAGGGTGTGATTACTAGCTAATTTATCAGCTAACTGCATAGTTCTTATATCTCTACCATTTTTAGTTAACTGATATGGTGCTTTACCCTTAGCTTTAATTTTATTAATAATATCTTTAGGTAAGCTACATGTGGTTGCCTTAGGATTCCCAACCTGATTAGGATTACTATTACATGGCACCCAAATACCTGGCGCTGGACAATTACAAGTAAGTCCATCGATACTTGTACCTGGATAACAAGTGTTTGTTTTACACCATTTTTGTATATCATTACCAACTTTATGTTCAACAAAATTTTGAGGACTAGTTGGATTATCGGTATCACATAAACATACTGCTTCTTTAGGATCCCATGTTCCTTTGTAACCTAACTTTGGTTTAATCCAAGGAGTACCTTTTTTACAAGTTTTGTGACCTTCTGGGCATACAATAGCGTCTGAAGGTTCCCAACAATATGGACATTGTGAGCCATAATTTCCTCCTAATGCAGGGTCAATATCACATAGTTTTTTCTTTTTATTTTTATCATCCCAAGCATATACAGGTCCCTTATCTTTTTGAGTCACTTTTCTAAGACAATTGGGCCATGGAAAGGCTGGGTCACCAGGTTGAGGTTGGACCCAGCTATTACCTGACATGTGTCTTGTATCTTTATGTTGTTTACAAGAATTCCAATCAGTACCTGCTATAGTACAATTTCCATTTCCCTCTGCGGCATTTTCTTGTGCTTGGGTCCATTTTAAATTATCATCACAGTCACAGTACCACCGTACCGTAGGATTACCATCACTATCAACACCTTGTGACAAAATTCTTGTTCCAGTAAATACATTACAATTTAAGGTTTCTACTTGTTTTACAGGCAAACAATAACTTTTCCCTTTTTCAATCTTATGATTATGTCTATCCAAAACTTCATCTTTATTTTTAGGTTTTCTACCTTGTGCTAAATTAGTAGTAATATGTTTACCATCTATTGCTTGACAAACGTAATTTGTACTCCCACATTTATTTTGACAAAAATTCGGATCGTAACCATCTTCATGTGGGGGTGTACATTCAACTATACTAGTAGGAGTCAAACCACATACTGCACTAGTATCACAATCTGGGAGATTTAATTGTGAATTCTCTAAAGTATTTTTTGTATTTGGCCCCTTACAAGATTTCTTTTTTACCTCTCGAATACTTAATTTGGCAAAATTACCAGAAGATTTTGAAAAATGTTTTACAATAAAAATTAAAGATATTATTATAACGATAAAAAAAACCACGACTATAATTGCTCTTATAGCAGAGCTTGAGATATTATGACCTTTACTCATTTTATATTATTAATATTATTTTATTAATAAAATAATAAATGTCTACTCAACAAACAAATTTTTTCATATTGGTAGAATCTAATCCTGATAATTTTGTTTTACCAGAGGTATTAAAAACTTTTACATATATTCACCTAGTATTACCGTCTGGTTCTACAACAACATTTATATACTCACAGCTTAAAGCTCAGATGCTTAAACAGTTAACTCAGGAAGAATTTGATCAAAAAGTACTTTATTGGCTTTTCCCATATTTTGGTACAGATGCTGATGACCTATTAGTTGCCTGTAATGCAGTTAGTCAACAAAGCAATGTTTCCGATTGTCTGGCAAACATTAAACAATGGTCAAAACAAACTATACTTGAATGGGATAAACTTTGTATACCAGCTAGAAAAATACAAGGATACGTTGTAGATGATGAAGTAGGAGATAATAATAAATTTATGCTAGCTTTACAAAAATTACAAGGAACGTCATTTGAGTTTACTTTTAATAACATAAAACATACTACATTACCAATTCAATTAGCATGGTCTTTAAATCTTACAGCAGATCTTACCCCTAGATGGAAAGGGAAAGGTGGAAATAATAAAAACGTCTGCGGTAATGATGATGCACAAGAAGATTGTTTAGACCCTGCGAAGTGGGCATTCAGTTTAGGTCAAGCTTATACAGATAATACTGAAAAATTATACCAAGGTAATTGCCAATCTGCTTTCAATTTTTGGCATAATCTCGCCTACTATAATGGTACCAGTGATCCAAATGATCAACATATACACTTTGATGACTTTGCAAATGGTGGAAAACAAACCCCCTTATTATGTGGAGCTGGTAACTGTCAAGAATTGACCGTAGATAAAAGTAAATGTATTGATGAAAGACTTCCCCCAGATTTGTTAAAAAATTTAATAATTAATAGAACAAAAAAGTTGTTTCCTAATTGCGGAGTCTGGTATGGTACAACACCCGCTAATGGAATGACTGGACACCCAAATAAAAAACCTAATGATAAACTTTGCTGTATGCCAGAAGGTACATTTGGTACTGATAGTAAATGTGATAAAAATGCAGAGATTAAAGCAGTTTTGCCAGCTGATTGTGCTGATTGTAAGGTTAAATATTTAAATATTTATGCTTTTATCTTATTAGGTTTATCAATCGCACCTTTGATTGCTACAATCAAATTTATAATCGATAATAAACAAGCAGGATTATCTCCTTTCAAACAAAAGAACTTTATTATAAGTATTTCTGTATTCGGTATTTTTATTTTAGCAGCAGTAGTTTTATTTATTGCCTATTATCTACAAAAATGTTCAGCAAGAAAAGCTAATACTACATTTTATGTTTATTCAAACAAGAAAGGCCCAGAATGTGATTTAGCAACACATGAAGATGGATGTAGTGTTGACGGAGAAAAATGCTTCTCAAGTATGAAAAAATGCTGTGATACTCATGGTATTACATGCGCCACAACAAAAGAGGAATGTGACAAATTAAAAGGTCAAAAGAATAAAGACGGTACTACTTATGGTGGAGTATTTTACGATAAAGTAGCTGATAAAACTAAAAATAAACCAGCAGAATGCGGTTGTGCTCCTATTACAGATGATGAATCTAAATTACCTCTAACTGAATGGAAATGTGATGATAAGGGTGAAAATTGTAAATGTGATTCATCAGAAAATAAACAAAACAGCTCCGGTTGCCATTTTGTAGCAGGCCCTAACCCACTAAATCCAACTAGCACCGTTTGTAATCCAGATACCAAATGCTTCCCTACTATAGACGACTGTAATAAATGCTACAGTCAACTTTATAAAGATACAAAATGCCCAATATCAAAAGTAAATTTTACATCTTAAAACTAAAAACAAAACCATATTATATTTTAAAAAAAAATTGAATTATTATATCTAGGGTTATTTCTAAACAGTAAAATGCAATTATTTATCAAAACAATAGATGGAAAAACATTACTTATAGAAACACAAAAAGATTCTACTGTATTAGAATTCAAACAAGATATATATAGGCAATACAATTTTCCGATTGATAAACAAACGATAGTAGTATGTGGTAAAAAAGTGGAAGATGAAGTTAAATTGTCATCTTTTTCTCCCCAAACTCTTGCTGTAATTAATATACTTCTTAACAAAGATTAGAAGGTTCACATTAATAAATATAATATATAAATATAAGATTCTTATAATTAAGAATGGATCTAATTGATAAAAATATAGAAGAAATTACCGAGCTTGTTACGCCTAGTAGCATTATAAAGAAACTCGATAATAAAACAATGGAAACTATAAATATTTATAGACAAGATATAATAAACGTTTTAAATAATAGGGATAATAGACTAGTAGTGATTGTCGGACCGTGTTCTATACACGACGTAAGTGTAGCTTTAGAATACGCTAATTTCATAAAAGAAAACAAAGAAAAATATAAAAATTTAATTTTAGTTATGAGAACTTATTTAGCTAAACCAAGAACAACTATAGGATGGAAAGGATATTTATATGATCCAGATTTAAATGAAACCAATGATCTAAATTTAGGTATCATAAAATCAAGATTTATTTTAGAAGAAATAGCCAAAAAAGGTGTTGCTTGCTCTATGGAGCACCTTGATAATTTTACTCCTCAGTATTTTGATGATCTTCTAAGTTGGTCTGCGATAGGAGCTAGAAGTGTTGAATCTCAAATCCACAGAGAATTGTCTTCTGGAGTTTCTTGTCCAGTAGGGATGAAAAATACTACATCAAGCGATGTAACTATTGCTGCTCAAGCAATAATAAGCGCATCTAAACCTCACGTGTTCCTAGGATGTAATAAAGACGGTAAAATATCAAAGGTAAAAACAAAAGGAAATAAAAATTGTCATATAATTTTGAGAGGTGGAAATAAGGGTCCTAACTACTCAGAGGAAGATATATCTGAAACTGAAAATATTTTACGAAATTTAAGTTTAAATGATAAGATAATGATTGATTGTTCACACGCTAATAGTAATAAGGATTACAAACAACAAATAAATGTTGTTAATTCCGTAGCAGAGCAAATATGTAATGGAAATCAATCTATTTTTGGTGTAATGATTGAATCTAATATCAAAGAGGGAAAACAGAATATTTCAGATAACATGACATACGGGGTAAGTATTACGGATTCTTGCGTAGACTTGGTTGGGACAATAGAAATGTTAGATATTTTGAGTTTATGCGTTTCTAAAAAAAGAAAATTTGATCAGATTTAAAACTTCTTACTAAGTTTTAAATTATTACTGCTTTATCGATTTGACACACACAATTTCAATATCTTATGGTCGTGGTCGTGGTAGTGGTAGTGGTAATGGTATTGGCAATCGTTGTGGTGGTGGTGTTGAGGAAAATGATTCTATTATATAGGGTTTTCTCCCTAACCCTTTGTTTTCTGTTTTTATTAGGTATAATGGTATAAATTCTGGATTTAAAATTAGTTGTTTTTGATCTTCATGTATTTTTAAAAATTGTAATCCTTCTGGTAAAGTAATAGGGTGATTGAAACTAGCACCTATTTCTAACCTTTGTAATCCTTTTGGTAATTTAATAGGTTGATTGAACAAACGCCCCATTTCTAATTCTTTTAATCCTTCTGGTAGTTCAATAGGTAGATTGAAATCACCCATTCTAAAATTTAATAATCCTTCTGGTAGTTCAATAGGTAGATTGAAATCATACATTCTTAAACTTTTTAATCCTTCTGGTAAATCAATAGGTTGATTGAAATCAAAACCCAATTCTAAAACTTGTAATCCTTCTGGTAAATCAATAGGTTGATTGAAACTACCACCGATTAATAAACGGTATAATCCTGATGGTAGTTTGTCAATAGGTTGATTGAAATTACTACCCATTCTTAAATTTTGTAATCCTGCTGGTAAATCAATAGGTTGATTGAAATCACCACGATCATCCATTATTAAATTTTTTAATCCTTTTGGTAATTTAATGGGTTGATTGAACAAACGTCCCATTTTTAAAAATTGTAATCCTTTTGGTAGTTCAATCGGTTGATTGTATCTATAACCCAGATCTAAAATTTGCAATCCTTCTGGTAAAGTAACAGGTTGATCGAACTCACCACTATATGTACTCTCACCCATTATTAAACTTTGTAATCCTTCTGGTAGTTTAATAGGTTGATTAAATCTACCACCGATTATTAAACTTTGTAATCCTTCTGGTAGTTCAATAGGTTGTCTGAATTGTAGATTCATTTTAAAACTTTTTAATCCTTCTGGTAAAGTGATATGTTTATTAAAACACCCCCCTATTTCTAAATTTTCTAGATTAATTAGTTCGTAATACAATCTTAAATCATTATCATTTTTAATTGTAAAACTAGAAACCATTTCGGGAACTTTCCTAAAATTACTTGGTTTATTTAAATAATTATATGATAGTATAATAGGTCCCCAATTCTTTTTCTGTATCTGTTTATCTACATAAAGTGGATTCGCATTAAAATATTTCACTTTATCTTCATCAGTTAAATTAGACACCACTTCATCTAATAGATGATCTGGGATACCACAATTATTTAAACACTCTACCATTGTCTTATATTCATTTTCTGTCCACTTTAATATTTGTGGTTTCTGAATTTCTTGACACCCCATGCCAAACATACAAAAATATCTATTATTACTGTAAAAATTATCTAAGATAAATTTGGCTTGTTGTATATTACCTTTCTTGTTCTTTATTGCGAAAATAGATGCTTCTCGCAGGAATTCTTTATCTGGTTCACTAATAAGACTAAAATTAGTCTTATTCATATTATTATAAAAATTAGAAATCGACATTTATTATATTTATAAAAAATTAAAAATATACAATTTTCTAAACTTTGTAATCCTTCTGGTAGAATCTTAAAGACTTTTAAAAAGAGTATTAATGCATTTATAGTTAGACTTTGAAAATTAGTTTCATTTATAATATTTTAAAAAATGAAAAAGCAATTAGAAAATAATTTCATTCTAAAATAGAATGAAATTTAAATATTTACTCAAAATCTTTCATTATTTCCTTTAATATTTCTATACATTCGTTTTCATTCACCAAATCAGTTCTTATCAAATATTGAGCTATTGATGCATATAAAGGTATTCTTAATTTTATTAGTTCACTTCTGTTAGATACACCAGCCGGATACACAACACCCCTTTGTTCTTCATTTGTTCCTCTAGTTAAATCCTCGTTATGAAGCCAGACTACATATGTATTCTCGTAATTTTCTTTAATGTATTCTATAGTTTTAATATCGTGTACTATTGAACCACCTGAGGCAATTATTTTACTATTAGTATTTTCCAAGGTATTACGTACCACTTCCCCTTCTTTAATTAAAAAATCTTCCCCATTATTGAAGTTATTTTTTATAAACTCACCTAAATTTTCATATTCTCCTGTTAAAATATCATCTATATCAATTCCACCTAATTTTTTAGAAAGGGTTGTCTTCCCAGAACCCGGTAATCCAATCAAAAGTATTTTTTTCATTAATTTATTTTTTATAAAAAATTTATTGCTTAAATTTAATATTTTATCACTTCTTCTTTTTCTTACCTTTTTGTTTAGGTTTAGGTAACTCAGATAGTGGAGATAGTTGCCGAGCGGCTCTTTCCTGATTTATTTGAAATAATTTTTTTGCTTCAGCTACAGCCTGCGCTTCCTTCTTTTCATCTTGTTTCTTTCGAAACTTTTCTTCCATTCTCCTTTGCTCATCTCTACGATTTTCTTCTTGTTCTTGTATTGCTTTTTCTTCTTCAATCAGATCATATAATCCATATTTTTTAGCCAATACATCTTCTGCATCTTCAAGTGGTACACCAACTCTTAATTTTTCTTTAATATCCTCAAGTTGTGGCAATTCTTCTTCCTTTATCTGCATAAGAGCTTTTATTGCTTTTATTTTAGGACCTCTTTCAAATTCTCTCTGCATAAATAATTGGGCATCTGAAAGGTCTTCATTCATCAGATGTTGTTGTAAAATTCTATTTTTCATCGGCTCATCCCCTGGTGGTAGAGCATCTTTAGGTTGTGGTTTGTATAATGATTTCGGTGGTTTCACATTATCAATTTTAACATTCTTGATAAATGGTTCATCATACAAATTTGTTAAGAGGATTGTTAGATTATTACAGTGGGTATTAAAGTCGTGTACAGATATAATATAACATTTTTTATCAACTGGAGACATGTATTCTACCCATATATTCTGTTCACCGTTATTAAATAATATTTTATCGTTACACTTATCTGGATATATACAATCTTTTAATCTTAAACAATAATGATCATCTACTTGTTCAAAATATATTAAATAACGCGTACGTACTGCTTTTGTTTTATTTTGATGAAAATCTATGCAATGTTCTATAACACTAGGATCATATGAGAATTTAACATCAATATCTACATCTCTACATTCTAAACAAACTAAATCACCTCGGTACTGTAAATGCTCTGCTGTTAATGGAAAATATTTATTATTAGGAGATGGACACAATTTCTCTGCTAGAATTTCACAGAATACTCCGCGGGCGAAACTTTTTATTACATGTTCAGGTGGCTTAATCACTTTTGAAAGTTTATTATAAAAAATTTCGTGTACAAAAGGTGTGATAGCTGCTTCTGTAAACTCATCCCCCCCATATTTAATTTTTGCATTTTCTAAAGCTTCAAGATAATCCCTTTTAAATTGTAAAGTACAATTTACGTCTCTAAAAGGTTTATTTTCGTTAAAATTAATACATAGTAAATCTTCAAATTTTACATCCAATTCTGCAAATTCCCTAAGATGTGCTAATAATCTCTCGTCGTAGTCTTCCTGACCTTGTTTATTAAGGAAATCAACTAATCGTGAATATGCAATTTCCCCTTCATCTGCACCAAGTTCATCACAACATAGATGTGCCACTGGACTAAAAATTGGTGGGTATTCAATGGGTATTTCTCCCTGTTCAAATACGAATTTAAATATTTCTTCACCACTCATTCCATGTTCTAATAACACTGTAACTAATTGTTCATTATTATCTAAATATTCTTGCTGTTCATTAGTTAAGGGAAAATTTTTTTTATGGTTTTTGACAAATTTTTGGTAGTCTTTTAGCCTTTTCTTTTCATTTCTTAATTCATTATCAAATAAGGACACATCTCTTGTATAAGGTTCGTTTATTAATTTTCTTTCGTTTCTATCAGCTATATCTTTACAGCTCCTATCATGATATGCTATGATTTCTCCTGCAGCTACCCCCTCTTCTATACTAGGATTAGTTAATGCTAATCTTAATCCACTTCCATCTGGTAGAAAGGGAAAATTTTCGAAGACTTTGTATAATTCTTGCCTTGTGCCGCACCAAAATAATTGGTCATGTTCATCATCATTATCTACACGAATTACGTAGACTGTTTCCGCGTGTGCCATTTTTATAAATAGTATATCTTTTTAAAAAATATTAGAATAAATGATAGCAATAATTATTATCAGGAGTTTTAGAGCTTAGTGGCCATATATATACCCTCTCAATAAACATGTATGGTAATATACCACTAAATATAAATAAATTTGAAATTTTCTCATAATTTTCAATCCAAGATAAGACAATGAATACTTATGACACTCTGGACATCGTTTTGTCTTATCGCAAGGCAAATTTGGCTAATGTAGCCGCTACGTGCAAAGAATGGAATGCTGCGAACTCGAAGTTCAACGACAAGGTGAAAATGGAATATCTAGAAGAATGTGCATTTCAAGCACGAGGAGAAGTGTTTCTAGAACTAGATAAAGAGATGTTTAACGTAAGCAACGGATTCGTGTCGTATGATGATTACAGTTCTGATTGGCGAGACGTAGAAGATGAGAATGAACATGAATCTAACTGGTATGCATTCAGAGAGTATTCTTTCTTCTATGAGCAAACGATGGCTTGTTCTCAAGAATAGAGATGATGGTATGAATAGTTAAGTGTAATAATTAGGATAGTTTAACTAAAAGCCCATACCTTAATTGGTATGGGCTTAATTAATGTCACTCAATGAGGCAAAATAAATTTGAAATTTTATTATGACTATCTTAGGATGATATACGATGACTACTATTCGCAACGTTGCATTTATCGGAGATGGGGGAGTTGGTAAAACAACTTACCTCGAAAGACTTATCGACGGCACCTTTCAACAGAGGTATGTTAGTACCATTGGTTCTATGGAATATTATATAACCGGCAATGAGATGGGAGAGGAAGGTATGTTAGATACTAATTGTAGTTTCCATATTATCGACACAGCAGGGCAAGAGAAGTATGGTGGATTAGGATTAAGAGTGATAGAAAGAGACATAGATACTTACATGATCTTCTTTGATCTAACTAGTAAACTAAGTTTTAAGAACTGTGTAACTTGGGTTCAGAAAGTAAGAGCTCATAAAGTAGATGCAAGTATTATACTTGTAGCCACTAAGGCAGATGTGTTAGAACGTAAGGTAAGGAGATCATCTATTAATAGATTTATACACAAATGGGACATACCAACATGTATAGAGATCTCGGCTAAGTCGTGCTATAACTATAGTAAGCCGTTTGATTACATAGATGTGTAAGAATAGATAGTAGTTAGGGATAGGGATAGGTAGTATAGTCCTAGTTAAAAGCCCACACCTTAATAGGTGTGGGCTTTTTTAGATCACTCATCTGTTCAAAATAAATTTGATATTATATACCAAGTTAGTATGATCATAATCAACATGGACAATCATACTCTGGAATTTATTCTTACATTGGACTCTTCGAGTCTAGGTAAGATATCATCGACGTGTAAGCATTGGTACTCATCTGTTGGTGAGTATCGTGATCAAGAAAAAATGAGCTATCTTAAGGAGTCGTCGCTTATGATACAAGATAGTCTTATCCAACAGCTAGAGTTTGAAATGTATAGATGTGGAACCGCTCATCACGACACTGGGTTCTATTACTCATGGAGGGAATACACCGATGATTGGGAAGATGATTGGTATGGATACAGAGATTACAGCTTCTTTTACAAAGATTACATGGATAAGAACCATCCACATATACATCATAACAATTGGTACCTTCCTTTACCGGACATGTGATAGAATAGGCAAAATAAAATTGACTTTTTGTGACAAGTTGGAGGGAGAGTAATCAGCAATGTCTCTTTCCATCAACGATCTCACAGCTGATCTCCTTGATCTTGTATCAAAGATGATCGATCCAACTTCGGTAAAGATTCTTCGTGCTACATGTAGTATAAGTGACATGAGCAAAATGGCGTCATTGGTAATCTATCAAGATAAAAGATACAAGGCTGCTAAGAAAATACAGCGTTTCTGGAATAACAAGAGAATTCCAAATGGTGACGATGAATACTGGTCTCGTATCCCATGGGCATCTTTACATGATAATCATCGAATATATGAACAATACAAGAGGTTGTTGATTGCTCATTATCCTATAAAGCATATACAGTCCATGACAAGACAGTTAGTTAGGATTAGAGGTCTAGAGTTAGACGAAGAGAGATGTGGTGATGTGACTTACTGGGCTAGTTTAGTAAGGACATCAAGCAACGACCAACTAAGTGATCTAGGATGGTAGAAGGATAAGGATAGGGGTTAGGGATTAGGGTTAGGGATTAAGCCCATGCCAATTAAGGCATGGGCTTAATTAATGACACTCATCAAGTCAAAATAAATTTGATATTTCACAACCACTCATTGAAGAGATATCAACAATGAACTATATCCAAGACATCCTGTTGTATTTGATGTTCTCTTTTATATCCTATTCAGCGTTATGTATCTATCCATTTTGTATACCACTTGTCGTTCTTAATAGTCTCTTATTCATCATAACCCTCATGTTGACATCCTTCCTCTCATATGAGAGATAACATCTTCGTGATAGATACACTAATAGCCCATGCCTTAATTGGCATGGGCTAAATTAATGACACTCATCAAGTCAAAATAAATTTGATTTTTGATGACAACTTTTGATGGTGAATATCAACAATGTCTCTTACAACCACCAAAAGCATCATGGAGTACGTCAAGGACTTCCTCAACCA